>ERZ778018.516-NODE-516-length-55195-cov-10.566902_pt1 | contig 55195 bp, 60 predicted proteins | sample MGYA00375748_ERZ778018 | MGnify/ENA primary metagenome ERZ778018 (study PRJEB29350, sample SAMN05509839) | bioreactor metagenome | biome: bioreactor; material: wastewater | place: South Africa: University of Cape Town | collected 2014-04-22 ... | reverse complement strand
ATTTACTAAATCCGGAGTTAATAAAGGAAAGCGAGCTTCTTATAAAAAAGCACTTGTTACCTTAAAAAGTGGTAACATTATTGATTTCTATGAAAATATTTAGTAGTCTCAACCTATTATAATGCAAGTAAATATATATGGCAGTAAAAAAAATTAGACCCCTTACCCCCGGCCAAAGGTTTAGAATAGCACCAGATTTCTCTGTGCTTACCAAAGCTAAACCTGAAAAGTCGCTTCTGCTGCCTATTAAAAGCACAGGTGGAAGAAATAATACGGGTAAAATGACCATGCGTTACAAAGGCGGAGGCCATAAAAAACGCATGAGAATCATAGATTTTAAAAGGAAAAAGTATGATATACCTGCTGTGGTAAATTCTATACAATATGATCCTATGCGTACTGCATATATAGCCTTGCTCTACTATGTAGATGGTGCAAAGTCTTATATCATAGCACCAGAGGGTTTAAAGGTAGGAGATCGCGTATTGTCTGGAAATAATATAGCGCCTGAAGTAGGTAATGCCATGCCTCTTAAAACTATGCCCACTGGTACTATTGTGCACAACATAGAATTACATCCCGGAAGAGGTGCTGCTATGGCTAGAAGTGCAGGTACTTATGCACAGTTATTGGCTAAAGAAGAAAGATATGTTACGCTTAAGCTGCCCTCTGGAGAAATGCGTATGGTGCTTGGTGAATGTATGGCTACTGTAGGTACGGTATCTAACAGTGATCATAACAATATAGTTTTAGGTAAGGCAGGAAGAAGCCGTTGGTTAGGTAGAAGGCCTAGAGTGAGAGGTGTAGCTATGAACCCTGTAGACCATCCAATGGGTGGTGGTGAAGGAAAGGCTTCTGGAGGCCATCCAAGATCTAGAAAAGGGTTGTATGCGAAGGGTAAGAAAACTAGAAATACAAATAAATATTCTAAAAATTATATTCTTAGTAAGAAGAAAAGATAATGGCTAGATCCATAAAAAAAGGACCTTATATAGCGCATCACCTACTAAAAAAGATAGATGCGATTAATGAATCAGGTAGTAAAAATACTATAAAAACTTGGTCTAGAAGTTCGACCATTACTCCCGAGTTTGTAGGGCATACACTAGCTGTACATAACGGAAATAAATTTATACCTGTATTTGTTACAGAAAATATGGTAGGGCATAAGCTAGGAGAATTTTCTCCTACCAGAACCTTTAAAGGTCATACCAAGAAAAATAAAAATAAGAAATAACCATGGAGGCAGTAGCTAAATTAAGGAAATCATCTATAACACCACGCAAGATGAGGCTTGTAGCTGACCTGATTAGAGGCGTTAAAGCTGACAAAGCATTTGCAATCTTAAGAAATGAGCCTAAGAAATGTGCTATCTATCTAGAAAAATTGCTGCTTGCTGCTGTTGCTAGCTGGCAACATAAAAACCAAGATATACAGCTAGAAGATGCTGAGCTATATATAAAAACTATACAAGTAGATAGCGCTGGTATGCTTAAAAGGCTACAGCCAGCTCCGCAAGGTAGGGCACATCGAATTAGGAAAAGGTTCAACCATGTTACTTTAGTAGTTGATAACTTGGCAGCTTATGAAAAGCCTATAAAAGATGAAAAGGCTACAGCAGATAATCAGTCTAATAAAAAAGCAAAGATAACTGATGGGACAAAAAGTTAATCCAAATAGCCTTCGAATTGGCTATATCAAGGGATGGGAATCAAATTGGTTTTCATCTAAAAAGGGCTATGCTGATAAGCTCATAGAAGATTATAAAATAAGGAAGTATTTGGGCGTTAGGATGGCCAAAGCTAACCTTTCTAAAATTGTTATAGAACGCACACTTAAACGTATCACTATAACTGTACATAGTTCTAAGCCAGGTATTATTATTGGTAAAGGAGGTGCAGAAGTAGAGCGTATTAAGGAAGAGTTAAGAAAATTAACCGAGAAAGAAGTACATGTAAATATTTTGGAGATAAAAAGGCCAGAACTTGATGCTAAGCTAGTAGGTAGCTCTATGGCACAACAAATTCAATCCAGGATTTCTTACAAGCGTGTTGTAAAGCAAGCACTTTCTGCAACTATGCGGGTAGGAGCACAAGGTATTAAGATACAAGTATCTGGTAGGTTGGCAGGTGCTGAGATAGCGAGAAGTGAACAATTCAAAGAAGGAAGAATCCCTCTACACACCTTACGTGCAGATATTGATTTTGCAATATCAGAAGCACAAACCGTGTATGGGAAAATAGGTATAAAAGTTTGGATATTTAAAGGTGAAGTATATCAACGTCCTGATCTATCTTCTAATGCTACTACTGCAACCAGTTCGGAATCTAATAAATCTTCTCAAAAGAATAGTTTTAGAGGAAGAGCTAAAAATTAATGAATTATAACTAATTTTACGGAAGCATTGGAAAAAGTAATATATAATACATGCCGCTATGTTGCAGCCTAAAAGAACAAAATATAGAAAAGTACAAAAAGGCCGAGTTAAAGGCTTAGCCCAGAGAGGAAGCTCATTGGCATTTGGTACGTTTGGGATAAAAGCGCTAGAAGCTATTTGGCTTACAGCTAGACAAATAGAAGCAGCCCGTATAGCCATGACACGTGCTATGAAAAGACAAGGCCAGGTTTGGATTAGAGTTTTTCCAGATAAGCCTATTACTAAGAAACCTGCTGAGGTTCGTATGGGAAAGGGAAAAGGATCACCAGAATACTGGGCAGCTGTTGTAAAACCTGGAAAAATCTTATTTGAGATAGAAGGAGTAGATATTAATTTAGCACGCGAAGCTACTCGTTTAGCTATACATAAACTTCCTATTAAAGCCAAATTTGTAGTTCACAAAGATTACATTAATGCTTAAAAAATGAAATATGCAGAGATTAGCTCCTTAGCAATAGAAGAGCTGAAAGAGAAAATAAAAATTGAGCAAGAGGATTTAAGAAAACTTAAATTTGCTCACGCTATTTCTCCTATTGAAAACCCTACTAAAATTAAAAATACAAGACGTTTGATAGCTAGACTAAAAACTGCTCTAAACGTTAAAGGAAGTTAAATTAAATGAAAATGGCCATGCTAAGGAACCATAGAAAAGAAAGAATAGGAAAGGTAATTAGTAATAAAGGTGATAAAACTATTACGGTCCTAGTAGAACGTAAGTTAAAACACCCGCTTTACGGTAAATTTGTTAGAAGGTCTAAGAAATTCATGGCACATGATGCAGAAAACGCCTGTAATGAAGGAGATCGCGTAAAGATTATGGAAACTAGGCCGTTGAGCAAGAAGAAGCGTTGGCGTTTGATAGAGATTCTTGAAAAAGCTAAATAAGTATGATACAACAAGAAACAAGACTTAACGTTGCAGATAATAGCGGCGCCAAAGAAGTGCAATGTATCCGGGTACTAGGTGGTACGAAGAAACGTTATGCGACTGTAGGCGATCGAATTGTTGTAAGCGTAAAATCAGCTAGTCCTGCTGGCAACATAAAAAAAGGCGCTGTATCTAAAGCAGTGGTTGTAAGGACAAAAAAAGAGGTACGTCGTAAAGATGGTTCATACATTCGATTTGATGATAATGCAGCTGTTTTATTGCAAAACAATGATGAATTAAGAGGTACACGTATTTCTGGCCCAGTAGCACGTGAACTGCGTGAAAAAGAATTTATGAAAGTAGTATCCTTGGCTCCAGAAGTATTGTAGATTATGTATAATAGACATCATAAAACATTAAAATTGCATATAAAAAAGGGAGATACTGTCCAGGTTTTGTCAGGTAATTACCGGAAGAAACAAGGGACAGTTTTAAAGGTTTTCCCTAAAACTTATAGGGCTATTGTAGAAGGAGTACATATTGTTTCCAAACATAAAAAACCTACTGCTAAGAATCCCCAAGGTACTATAGAGAAAGTAGAAGCTCCTATACATATTAGCAATCTTATGCTAATAGAATCTAGTACAAGTAAACCTACACGCATAGGAAGAAAATTAAATGAAGAAGGTAAGTTACAAAGATATTCTAAAAAAACAGGCGAATTTATAAAAAATGGCTAGCCCAAGACTACAACAAAAATACTCTCAAGAAGTAGTTCCTGCACTTAAGAACGAGATGAATTATACATCCGTTATGCAGGTACCACGTATAGAAAAAATATGCCTTAACCAAGGCGTAGGATCCGCTGTCCAAGATAAAAAATTGATTGAGATAGCAGTAGAAGAACTAACAACTATTGCAGGACAAAAAGCAGTGCCTACAGTAGCTAGAAAAGCTATATCTAACTTTAAATTAAGAGAAGGTATGCCCATTGGTGCTACAGTTACGCTGCGTGGTAGAAAAATGTATGAGTTTTTAGATCGCCTTATAACAATTGCATTGCCACGTGTACGCGACTTTAGAGGCGTTAATGATAAAAGCTTTGATGGAAGAGGCAATTACACCTTAGGAATTAAAGAGCAAATTATTTTTCCTGAAATTAGTATCGATAAAGTAACTAAATTAACAGGGATGAGTATTACCTTTGTGACTAATACAGAGAGTGATAAAGAAGCATACACATTGCTGAAAGCATTAGGTATGCCTTTTAAAAGTTAAAAATACAGAATAAATGGCTAAGGAATCAGTTAAAGCACGTAATTTAAAACGCCAAGCCCTGGTGGAGCGATATGCCGCTAAAAGAACTAAACTCAAAGAAGCTGGCGACTACCTAGCGCTAGATAAGCTTCCTAAAAATGCTTCTCCTGTAAGATTAAGAAATCGATGCAAAATTACAGGTAGGGCGAGAGGATATATGCGTAAATTTGGTATATCTAGAATTGTCTTTAGAGAATGGGCTGCACAAGGCAAAATACCTGGCGTTATAAAAGCTAGCTGGTAAAATGTCTCTACTAGCTTAATATTTTTATTTTGTAGTATATTGTAAGCTATCATAGAAGAAATAACTAATTTATAACAAGAAACGATTGTATGATTACAGACCCTATAGCTGATTATCTAACCAGGATCAGAAATGCTATTCGCGCTAGGCATAGGATAGTAGAAATACCTGCTTCAAACCTTAAGAAGGCAATGACTGAGTTATTGCATGAGAAAGGATATATTAAGCAATATAAATTTGATGATCAGCCTAACAAACAAGGCTCTATAAAAATTGGCTTAAAATATAATCCAGGTACGAAAACTTCTCCTATCAACAAATTAGAACGTGTAAGTAAACCTGGTCTTAGAAAGTATGTTAAGGCTAGTGAATTGCCAAGTGTCTTAAATGGACTCGGTATTGCTATTTTATCTACTTCTAAAGGAATTATGAGTGATAAAGAAGCTAGGCAAATGAAGCTCGGAGGTGAAGTACTCTGTTATATCTATTAGCATTTAGATCCGCAAGCTATGTCAAGAATAGGAAAATTACCCATTAAATTACCCCAAGGCGTTACGTTAAGAGGTCCTGAAGAGGATATAGTTTATGTAAAAGGACCTAAGGGAGAATTGTCTCAATATATAGACCCTGCTATAAGTGTTACTATAGAAAATGACACAGTTACACTACATAGAAGAACTAACCAAAAGCGTCACAAAGCTTTACATGGTCTATATAGAGTGCTTATTAATAATATGATTATTGGTGTAAGCACAGGGTTTACAAAAAGCTTAGAGTTAGTAGGAGTAGGTTATAAAGCCAGTATACAGGGCAATGCACTTGACCTTGACCTTGGCTATTCACATAAGATTTACTTTGTTATTCCTCCAGAAATTAAAGTACAGGCTGAGACCACAAAAGGTAAGAATCCTTTAGTCCATTTGGAAGGAATAGATAAACAATTGCTTGGGCAAGTGGCTGCTAAAATTAAAACACTAAGAAAAGTAGAACCTTATAAAGGTAAGGGAATACGTTACTTAGGAGAGCAGATTAGACGTAAAGCAGGTAAAACCGCTTCTAAATAGTTTTAACAGAGCTAGTAAAAAATGCCGATGAATAACTTAAAAGCTAAAAGAAGATTAAAAATCAGAATGCGTATTAGAAAGCGTATTCAAGGTACTGCTGAGAGACCTAGACTTTCAGTTTATAAAAGTAATAAAGCTACATATGCTCAACTCATTAATGACGAACAGGGCTATACGTTAGTTGCTAGTTCTTCGAAATCTATAGGAGTACAAGCAGGTAAACCCATAGATATGGCTAGAATGGTCGGAGAGGAGATAGCGAAGCAAGCTATTGGAAAAGGTATAGAAGAAGTTATTTTTGATCGTTCTGGATATATATATCATGGTCGTGTGAAAGCATTGGCAGAAGGAGCTAGAGCCCAAGGACTTAAATTTTAGCATATATGATGCAACTAAAGAAAATAATTAGACCAAGCGAACTTAATCTAACAGAGAAAGTTGTTGCTATTAACCGTGTGACAAAGGTTGTTGAGGGAGGTAGAAATTTTAGCTTTTCAGCTGTAGTAGTGGTAGGAGATGGAAAAGGTATAGTAGGACATGGACTTGGAAAAGCACAAGAAGTTACCAATGCTATTGCAAAAGGAATAGAAAATGCAAAGAAGAATCTTATTAAGGTTCCTATACTAAAAGGTACGGTACCACACCGAGCTATAGGTAGATTTGGTGGAGGCGAGGTGCTAATTAAGCCAGCAGCTCCGGGTACAGGTATTATTGCAGGTGGAGGTGCACGTGTTGTTTTAGAATGTGCAGGTATCAATAATGTGCTTTCTAAACTAAAGGGGTCTTCTAATCCTCACAATACTGTAAAGGCAACTTTTCAAGCCTTATCTCAAATGAGGGATCCTATTACAGTAGCTGCACAAAGAGGAATTAGCTTGGACAAATTATTTAATGGATAAATATGGCAAAAGTTAGAATTACCCAAGTAAGAAGCACTATTAAATGTCCTATGAAGCAAAAGCTAACTATTAAAGCTTTAAAACTTGGTAGGATCAATAAGAGTGTGGAACTAGAATTTACACCACAAATTCAAGGAATGGTACGAAAAGTGCATCACTTAGTTACTACAGAAAATATAGCATAGTTATGGAACTAAATACACTTAAGCCCGCAAAAAATGCTGTTAAGCAAAATACAAGGTATGGTAGGGGGCAAGGTTCTGGTAAAGGTGGTACTGCTACTAGAGGACACAAAGGAGCCAAGTCACGCTCCGGTTATAAAAGTAAACCAGGTTTTGAAGGAGGCCAGCTTCCTTTACAACGTAGGTTGCCTATGTATGGTTTTAAGAATCCTAACAGAGTCAGCTATAAACCTATTAACCTAGATACTATACAGCAGCTAGCTGAAAAAACTCAGCTCACAGTTATAAATCCTGAAGTTTTACACCAACATGGACTCCTTAGTAAACGTGATAGATGTAAAGTTCTTGGCAATGGTATATTGAAAACAAAATTAGAAGTAACAGCTCATGCATTTTCAGCATCAGCATCAACGGCCAAAGAAAAATTGGGTGGAAAAGCGAACGTCCTAAATATATATGCGTAAATTTTTTGCTACATTTAAGAGAATATTTTCTATTCCGGAACTGAGGAGCCGAATACTGACTACCATAGGCTTGCTATTGGTTTTTAGGTTGGGAGCTTTTATTGTTTTACCAGGAATTGATGCTACTAGGATAGCTGGGAAAGCTAAAGGAATACTAGGTCTATTAGATATATTTCTGGGAGGAGCTTTTAGCAATGTCTCCATTTTTGGCTTAGGTGTAGTGCCTTATATTTCAGCGTCCATAGCCGTTCAGCTCTTAACCGTAGCAGTCCCTTATTTTCAAAAAATACAAAGGGAGGGTCAGGCAGGTAGAAAAACACTTAGCAATATTACTAAAGCACTTACTATTATAATTGCCATGATACAGTCAGCTAGCTACTTGGCTGCTACTGTTTCTAGTGAGCTAATTATGATTAACAAGCCACTGTTTTATATTTTATCTTTATTTATTCTCCCAGCAGGTACCATGGCTTGTATGTGGATAGGAGACAGAATCACTGACAAAGGAATAGGTAATGGAGTTTCAATGCTAATTATGATTGGAATTGTATCTTCTTTGCCAGGAGCTTTTTTTGAAGAGTTTGTTTTGAGAGGATCACGAGGATTGTTAATATTTATCTTTGAAATATTTGCTCTTTTCTTAATCGTTGTTGCTGTAGTAATGTTTACACAAGCAACACGTAGGATTCCTCTTCAATACGCCAAACAGATGGCAACAACTGGTGGGATTTATAGTGGTCAAAGGCAATACATACCACTTAAGCTCAATAGCTCGGGAGTTATGCCTATTATCTTTGCACAGGTTCTTATGTTTCTGCCAGCATTGGTATCTAATTTCTTTGCTAATAAAAGTGAGAAAATGGCTATGATATCAAGAATTTTTGGTGACTTTACTACTTGGCAGTATAATCTTGTATTTTCTATACTTATCATAGCATTTACCTATTTTTATACAGCTATTAGTATTAATCCCATGCAAATAGCTGATGACATGAAAAGAGGTAGTAGTTTTATTCCAGGTATTAAACCCGGCAAACCTACAGCCTCTTTTATAGATGATATTTTAAGCAAGATAACATTACCAGGTTCCTTATTTTTAGCAATAATTGCTATTTTACCTGGATTAGCTTATATGGCAGGTTTAAGTAAAGGATTTAGCCGTTTTTTTGGAGGTACTTCTTTACTTATTATGGTGGGTGTAGTATTGGATAGCTTACAGCAGATAGAAAGTTATTTGTTAATGCATCACTATGATCACATGATGGACTCAGGCAGAATACAAGGGCGATCATAGATATAGCCAGCGAGGATATATGATATTTTTAAAAAATGATGAAGAAATAGCTATAATTAAACAAAGTGGTCTTATCTTAGCACAGGCTTTTGGTGTAGTTGCAAAAACTATTAAACCAGGTATAGCAACTAAAACTTTAGATAAACTAGCCGAGACCTATATATATGATCACGGCGCTATTCCTTCTTTTAAAGGATACGATGGGTTTCCTGCTACATTATGTATTTCAGTTAACGAAGCCGTTGTACATGGTATACCAGGAAATTATGAGTTAAAAGAAGGCGACCTTGTTTCTGTGGATGGCGGAGTGTTTTTTAAAGGTTTTCATAGTGACTCGGCTTTTACATTTCCTGTAGGAGAAATAACGAAAGAAGCTAAAGAACTTATTAAGGTTACAAAAGAAGCATTATATTTGGGAATTAGTCAGGCAATTGCAGGAAACAGAGTAGGAGATATTGGTGGAACAGTGGAAGATTATGTTTCTAAGCATAATTTTACAGTAGTAAGAAATTTAGCAGGGCATGGTATTGGTAAAAATCTTCATGAAGATCCACAAGTACCTAATTATGGTAAGCTGGGGTCTGGTGTACGATTAAAGAAAGGCATGGTGCTTGCTATAGAGCCTATGGTAAATGTAGGAAAGTCTGCAGTTAGGCAAGAAAAAGATGGCTGGACAATTACTACAGTAGACAAGAAACCTTCTGCTCATTTTGAACATACAATAGCGGTGGGTGAGCAGCAAGCTGAAATATTAACGAGTTACCAATATATAGAAGAAGTTTTTAAAATTTAATATGGCTAAAACACCTCCAATAGAGCAAGATGGCACAGTAGAAGTAGCTCTTCCCAATGCTGAGTTTAAAGTACGTTTAGCAAATGGACATCTTGTTAGAGCACATATCTCTGGTAGGATGCGAAAATTTTATATCAATATATTGCCTGGAGACCAAGTGAAATTAGAGTTGACTCCTTATGATCTCACAAAAGGACGTATCGTCCAAAGATATAAGGTCAATCAACCATAAAATATTAGTGAAATATGAAGATAAGATCATCTATTAAAAAACGTAGCAGCGAATGCCAAATAGTACGCAGAAAAGGAGTACTTTACGTTATTAATAAAAAAAATCCAAGATTTAAACAAAGACAAGGATAAATATGGCTAGAATATTAGGTGTAGATATTCCAGATAACAAACGAGGAGAAATAGCACTTACTTATATTTTTGGTATTGGTCGTAGCTCAGCTAATCAGATTTTAGCAGCAGCAGGCGTCGATAAAAATAAACGCGTTTCTAACTGGACCGATGAAGAATCTCAAACAATACGTACTGTTATTAATGAGAATTATAAAGTAGAAGGCGAATTAAAGTCTGAGGTGCGCTTAAATATAAAAAGGTTAGTAGATATAGGATGTTATAGGGGTAGAAGACATGTATTAGGTCTTCCTGTAAGAGGCCAAAGTACTAAGAATAATGCTAGAACCCGAAAAGGAAAACGCAAGACAGTAGCTAATAAGAAAAAAGCAACTAAGAAGTAAACAGTTTCTTTTCAACTATTTATAGTAGAACTATTTATAAAGAATTATGGCAAAATCCCAACAAAAAGAAAAAACCAAGAAGCGAGTTGTCAGTGTTGGCAAATCTGGCCAAGCCCATATTAAGGCCACATATAACAATATTATTATTTCAATGACCAATGAGATTGGGCAAGTTGTATCTTGGTCTTCGGCTGGTAAAATGGGATTTAAAGGTTCTAAAAAAAATACCCCATATGCAGCGCAAGTATCTGCCGGAGATTGTGCAAAAGTAGCATATGACTTGGGGCTTAGAAAAGTAGAGGTTTATGTGAAAGGTGCGGGCGTAGGTAGAGAATCTGCTATTAGAACTATCCAAGATGCTGGTATAGAAATTAGTACTATTAAGGATGTAACTCCTATTCCACATAATGGATGTAGACCTCCTAAACGTAGACGTCCGTAATCTTAATTAAATAATTATAAATATGGCAAGATATATAGGTCCTAAAGCTAAAGTTTCTAGAAGATTTAATGAGCCCATATTTGGGCCTAGCAAGGCACTTCAAAAAAAGAATTATCCTCCAGGCCAACATGGTAAAGTTCGTAAAAAGAAATCTGATTACGCCATTCAGCTGATGGAAAAGGGAAAAGCTAAATATATATATGGATTATTAGAAAGGCAATTTGCTAATCTTTTCTATAAAGCAGCTAAGAAAAAAGGAGTTACAGGAGAACTGTTGCTACAATATTTAGAAACAAGGCTTGATAATGTCGTATATCGCTTAGGTATAACACCTACTCGGAGATCCGCCAGACAGTTAGTATCACATAAGCATATTACTGTAAATGGTAAAATAGTTAATATTCCTTCTTATGCATTAAAGGTAGGTGATATAATTGGCTTAACTGAGAAAACAAAGTCATCAAACGCTATTACTGAGCGCATTTCTAGCCATTCACATAATAAAAATAACTGGTTAGAATGGGATAGTAAACAGATGATTGGTAAAGTCATGTCATTGCCACATAGAGAAGAAATCCCTGAAAAAATTAATGAGCAAAGTATTGTTGAACTATACTCTAAATAATTTCTAAATTTTTTATCGCTTTATCATAGAATTATAAATAAACTGGAACACAATGTCATCAATAGCCTTTCAAATACCTGGTAAAATCTCTGTAAAACAAGCAGACGAGTTTCATGGTATATTTACTTTTAAGCCACTTGAAAGAGGTTATGGCGTAACCATTGGTAATGCTTTGAGAAGAGTGATACTATCTTCACTAGAAGGATATGCTATCACCTCTATCAGAATACCCGGCATATATCACGAGTTTTCTACTATAGAGGGGGTAACAGAAGATTTAGTAGAAATTATTTTAAACCTTAAGCAGATTAGGTTTAAAAAAATTGGAGATACTACAGAAAATAAAATATTTATTTCAGTCAACAATAAAAAAATTCTGACAGCAGGAGATTTTGTACAGGCAACTACTGCATTTGAAATAACTAACCCAGAATTAGTTATTTGCCATATAGATGAGTCAGCAAGATTTGAAATAGAAGTTACTGTTGAAAAAGGACGTGGATACGTACCTGCAGAAGAAAATAAAGCTGATGCACAGGTAAAAGGTGTTATTCCAATCGATTCTATTTTTACTCCTGTAAAAAATGTTAAATACCATGTAGAGAACACGCGTGTAGGGCAAAAAACGGATTATGAATCTCTAGTATTCTCTGTAGAAACTGATGGTACTATTCACCCTCAAACTGCTATTGAGCGTGCTGCTGATATTATGATCAAGCATTTTACCCTCCTCATTGATAGAAACAAAATGGTAGAGGCTAAAGATGCTGATGAGATAGATGTATTGGATGAGTCTACGCTACAAATGCGTAAACTACTTAAAACTCCTCTTAGTGAAATGGGACTATCTGTTAGAGCATTTAACTGCCTTAAAGCAGCTGACATAAAAACTTTAGGAGATTTAGTACAATTGAAGGTATCTGATATGGCCCAATTTAGAAACTTTGGTAAAAAGTCACTTAAAGAATTACAAGATTTGGTAGCTAGTAAAGATTTAACTTTTGGTATGGACTTATCGGCTTACAATCTAAACGACCAATAAAAATATCTATTTTGGTAAGTATTAACTAAGTACTAGTATATCTATCTTTTTACACAATTTGTTTGAATTAATATGAGACACGGTAAAAAATTTAATCATCTAAGCAGACCTGCATCCCACCGCAAGGCGCTATTATCTAATCAGGCTAAGTCACTTATCTTGCATAAACGTATTATTACTACCGTAGCTAAAGCTAAAGCACTTAGAAAATTTGTAGAGCCCATTATTACAAAGGCTAAACAAGATTCTACACATGCAAGAAGAACAGTGTTCTCTTATTTTCAAGATAAAGAACCTGTTAAATTACTTTTTAATGAGATTGCTCCTAAGATAGGAGATAGGCCAGGCGGTTATACACGTATTATCAGGTTAGGAAATCGTCTAGGAGATAATGCAGAAATGTGCATGATGGAGTTAGTAGACTATAATACATACTTGCAAAAGGCAGCAGAGCCAAAACAAACCAAAACTAAAACACGAAGAGGAAAAGGGAAATCAGATGCTACTACAACTGTAAGCTCTGAAAAAGTACAGCCTAACGCCCAAGATATGGCTACTCAAGCTAAAGCAGTTCAAAATAATCAAACAGAAGGAATAGATGAGCAAGAAGCTTTAGATACACAATCTTCTGAAGAAAATAATAAACAAGAAGAGTAAGCTATATAAAGAAAATAGTATTTTAAAAAATAGATTCCTCCAGTTTTAGGGTTAGTCCTTATTAAATTGGAGGAATTTTATTTTTAGTAGCCACTTAGGGGATAGGAAACCGACTATAAAAAATGCGGGAGGTAATGGTTAAATAATATCAGTAAAATCTATTAATTGGGCCACCATTCTAGAGATTTTTGGTTTATACTTGTAAAAACTAAGCATATCTTACTAAAATAGTGAAGATTTAAAAATGTAGGTGTTGGCTAATTCTTATGCTTTCAAAATTTATTTTTAATTTAGGACAGAATATGAACTATAATAAATAAAATTTATGCATACTCATACTGATAAACTTATAGCTAACATACGTATACTTCTTTTTCTATGCAGCTTACTGGTGGTAAATAATTGTAGTTGTAATGAACCCTCCAAGACTATTGAAGCTATCTTGTTCTTAGGTAATTCTGGCGCTGGAAAAAGTACCTTGTGTAATTCTGTTTTTCAAGAGGCAGTATTTAGCTCTGGTGTATCTCTATATTCCGGGATGACTCTTTATAATCAAGCACATACATACCATAATACCTTATATATTGATACACCTGGCTTATCTGAACTACTAACTCGAGAAAGGGTTGCCAAAGAAATAGAAGTAGCATTAAAAAAGAATTTAAATTACAAGATAGTATTTGTTATAACACTCATATCTGGAAGTCTATATCTTACCGATATAGCTGCCATCGATAGAGTTTGTGATGCCATCCGAGTTCCTTTTGAATATGGTTTGATTTTTAATAAAGTTAGCCAAGGGCTCAGCAAAGCCATTAATCAAGAGGGCTTAGATTCTTATTTAGCTTTATTCAAAAAGAAACCTTCTGCAACCGTTATCCTCACATTAGATAGAGAAATAGAAGATGAAGATAATAGGTATTTTAAGCCTGATAGCGAAAACAGAAAGAAATTATTAGAATTTCTAAGCAAGCTAAAATCTACTCTAATACATGAGTCTGATGTTAAATCACTAAATATTGCAAATTATGGACAAAGACCATAAAGGGAAATAGAACTAAATAATAACAAAGTCTAATACATTCTTCTTGGCTTGGATGATCAGATCGCTTATTCTTCTAAAGCATAGCGAATGTTTGCTTAATTTCTCACATGTTAAATGCATACTAGCTCTTTTATAGTATTAGTTTTTTATTTAACTTCCTGTATCCTATTTTGAAAGCCTTTTGCAATATCACTATAGATGTATATGCTTGATTTAAGCTTAAAATGAGCACTTTGTAGGTAATAGAATCTACTAAGGATTTACAAGATAAAAATATATACCGTTAATTTAAAAGGTAATTACATACTAAAAAAGAAACAACAGAAGCCATATTCCTTAATTACCCACACATTAATTGTCAATTTTAAAGTTCTTAATTTTTTGGCCCAATCCACTAAATAACCAACCACACAGCTATAAGATTTAAAGCTAGCATGTTGGATTCCACTCCAGTATAAAAGTTATATTCTCTTCTATTTAGAATTAGAAGAATTAACTGGAATCTTCTAAATATTAAATTCTACTTAGCAAAATACAGAGAGCTAATATTGAAATTCTTCAAAAATATGGCTAAATTATTATTAAAGATGCCTGCTTTCTAAGCCATTTTCTAAAATTCCAACGATTGTCAGTAACCCTAACCATGGATATTCCTAGCAAGCGATTTGCTGTTGTTATTCTATTACTAACCCTTGTGTTATTTATATGTGCAAGCTTTAAAATTTCAGCTATTAGCTTTTCAATAATAGAAAAACGAACACATGCCAATATTTATAAGCTTTCGCATAACTATTACGCTGTTGATAGGATTAATATGGATGAACAGTTTCATTTTTCACCATATAACTATCTTAGACCAGACCTACATTCAGTAAGATCAAAAAAAGTAGTAGAGTTTACCGTATTATCTCATACTCATGAAGCATATAGTTTACGGGCTAATAAAACAGACAAAAAAACCCTATATAATAGGCAATTATATGATATTGCAACTGTTAGATCAAATAATCTAAATAAAACGCAGCCCATTTTAAGCGAAAGAGTTATTTTACAGCGCAACAGCCGACAAGTAACTTTTAAAGGTTCTGCTAATTATTTGCGTAGCTCCCAGCTTTTAGCAGATAATTCTGAAACTGCAACAACTAGCCAAATTGCTGCTTCCTTACATCAGAATAAGATTGGTTCGTCTGCTTCTGCTAACTTCACTGCTAAACTTCAAAAAGCGAGTAAAAAGCCTGTCCGTTCTACTCCGTTATCTGCTACTACTTCCTCTTCAGCAACTGCTAAGCATATAGTAACAACGCCTTCTAACTCTATAACTTATGGAGGGTATCAAATTACATTTATGTATCAACAAGGGAGATGGATAGCTTATATAAAGCAATCTCTAGCTATAGGATATAGATATCAGATATTACCTGTATATGGGGAATTTGGTTTTAGTATAGAGAAACTACTTAATAATACACCCGATTGGCAAAGGGAGTATATCCATATATATTACCCTACTATTGATTCAAATGCTAATTATGTATATATAGGTAAGTTGAAGTTTCAGGATTATGGTATTAAAATAGATGTAGAAAAAAATATAAATAATTTAATCATTGCTTATTACCTTATTAATCCAAGCAATTTTAATGCTGATACATTGCAAGTTTGGAAAGCTATGCTCACAGAAATAGGAAGTATATTGGCAGGAATAAAAATAAATTTAACTGTTGTTACTATTAACCCCAATCCAGGGAAAATTAAAACTAAGTTAGAGCAAGTGATTTATAAATTCTTACATAGACAAGTAAGGCTAGAAAACTATCCAGTGGTTTACAATAAATTGCTAGCACAGATAAGTAATCAACTGCAATTATTATATAAAAACGTTAATTATCACTCATCTAATTTTTATGAAAACTATTCAGTAGACTTGCAGGTCAGCTTACAAAAAATACCTTCGTTATTAATAGAATTAAATAGAGTAAAGTCAGTAGCAAGAGGTAAAGTGGCTAGTTTTGACTTAAACAAACTTTTTGATGCTTTAGAAATAAAGGTTAGCATTAAAGAGTTAACCAAAAACTCTGTAGAGGGTTTACAAACAAACATTGAGTATTTTTCTCAGATTCAGGATCAAGAAGAAGTCCAGCTTTCAGTCCTATCTAGTGTATCGTTTCAGCCTTCTTATCTTCAAGCATTCGTAGACAATAACATAAATAACTATCCTATGTTGGTTGAACAAAGTGACGAAGTGCCTTCCTCTGATAATTTGTATTTAGAAGAATATGACTTACCTACTAGCATGCATATACCGCATTTAATTCGCTTATCTTCAGGATCTACTGTCACTGTTACTTTTGGAAGTTCTCTCAAGAAACCAGAGAATTTAATCATCTCTGCTGATAGGCTAGTTGACCAACGGTTAATACCTAGCTTGATTCAAGCGCTTAATAAAGCTAATGAAACAGTTAAAATAGAAAGCATACATATTTCTGCTACTACTAATGGACATGATGGTAAGCAATATGCAAACAGTAATCATCGCAAAGAAAATGGGGCAAGAGCTATTGATATTTCTAGAATTAACGGTAGTAGTATAGCTAGCTTAGGAGCTAACAATCCATTAGTGATAGCTTTACAAAGTGCTTTGGAAGAAGTATCGATAGTAAGGGAGAATTTTGGTCCTTACTTAAGACATAAAAACAAGAAGCCTTATACGACCAGTAGGCTTCGCGAAAATCATAAAAATCATATACACTTTTCAATAAACCGTTAATGAGAAAATTAATCAATATTACTATAATATTTATCTTATCCTTTACTTCTGCTAATAGCACAAGGGTGGCTAAGGTATGTGGTTACTTAGATGATGTAAGCCCTAATGAAAGGTGGGTATTATATAGGACGCCTCATGATTGCATGGAAGATGAAGCAAGTGAGGGTAACCTTTCTGTCATGGATGTGGAAACTAATAAAGTTATTACAATTGCAACTGATGTAACCATTGAAGATCCCATTAGTTTATTTGTCGATAACTCTACAATTGCTAGACCTACGCAGGGAAAAGTTGTATGCTATAATATACATCAAAAAGAAATTACCAAGGACCTACTCATATTTGGTGAGGAATTAGAATTCTTAGAATTTTCGTTAAATCAAGCTAAAACCCATGCAGCACTCTTATTAAAGGATGCACAAGTAGGTGAAGTATTTTTACAAGTTATCAACCTAGCTGACTCTAAAAAGTATGAAATTGCTCATAAACTTCCTTGTTTTGAGCAATGTAGTGATGCAGTTACAGGGTCTATCTGCTGGTATGGGAATCATGTGATATACTCTTTACAAAATCAACTATATGATTATCAAATAGGAGAACTGCAAAGCTTATTAATTTCAGAGAATGTGTATGACTATGCCTTAAATGGAGATGAGCTTGTATTTATAGAATGGGACAAAGTTTATACTTATAAGTTTAAGAAGTTTTTATTTGTTTCGTCTGATATAGAAGACTTTGCTTTACAGCTACCCATCGAAATGAAAAATGTAAAATTTATTGAATTAAACATGGCAAGTATAGGCCATGTTTATCAAGCAAGTTTGAATATTAACCAAGAAAAATTCTATATGATCGAACAAGACGGAAAGCTTACTCCTCAGGCAAATCCTATTCTATATAAATCATCGCGCTTAAATATTCAAAAAGAATTGACTACTAGTATATCTAGCTACGATAGAGTAACTAGAGTAATAGATAAAGCACAGCTGATAATAGAAAAACTTGGCAACTAACCATATTTATATTGTTGGCATATCTAATAGAGATAACAGGTATAAGTAAAAAAGTTGCAACTTAGCTATATTATCTCTTTTAACATAACCTTATCAATAGCGGAGAAATATAATATTATCTATTGTGTTATTAATTCAGTTAGTTGTCGATAAAGTTTAAGATACTCTTGTATGCCTTCTTCATTATTAGTAATGCAAGGGATATTTCTTTCAGCACATAAAGCGGCCAAGGAAGTATTATTAATCAATTCAGATTGAATGACCATATCGGCATACTGTGCACCTATTTGCATAAGCTCAGCAAATCCTACAGAAGCTAATTGGTTGATTTCTTGCTCTTGCATACCATTCATTTTTGCTTTGTCAGCAAAAGTTCCATTAAATTGTCCTGGGAAATTAGTATTATACAGGTTAAACAACACTTTGGTACGTTGAAATGTTGGATCCTGTTTTAAGCCGGTTTTTAAATATAAAGGTATTAAACTAGTAATCCAGTCGTGGCAATGAACTACATCAGGTACCCAGTTTAAATTTTTTACAGTCTCTAAAGCACCTTTACATATGAAAATAAGACGTTCACTATTATCCTCAAAGAAGTTTCCCTCTTTATCATTGAATACAAACTTTCTATGGAAATATAGTTCGTTATCAATAAAATATACTTGGATTCTTGTTCCAGGTATAGCAGTTACTTTAACAGATAAGTTTTGAGTTTCATTACCTATCTTAATGCTAATTCCTGATAATCGAACTACCTCATGAAGCTTATTCTTTCTCTCATTAATTACACCAAATCTGGGAACCAAAATACGTATATCAACATTTTTTTCTTGCATAGCCGGTGCTAGCTTCCCAACAAATATTCCTACGTTAGAAGTACTAAGAAAGGGCGCTATTTCACTAGCTACATAAAGTATGCGTAAACTAGACATGAATGGAAGGATTCTGAATTATACTATGAACAGCCTGTCAGTTGTAGGCAACCAAGGGCTATATTATCTATCGGACACAAATATACAAAATATATATTACATGCTCAATGTGCTGGCTTGCTCAACTAAGCTCAAAATATTAAAAAGTTATTTTAACCTAAATGTGGGTATGATTAATAAGAAATACTAAGAAAGATTGCTTGCTTTTATTAATTGATATGCTAGAATAGCATAAAGTCCTTCAGTTTATATAAATTTATACAAATTGTCCAGACTAATTCTAAACCTAGCTATTTTTATAGCTTATACAAAAGCTATTTTGAAAATAATCAGAAAAATTATTCCATATATATTTTCACTACTTATAGCCAGCATCCTGCTACGCTACACTTATCGAAACATGTCGTTTGGAGACCTATGTTCCCAGGTTCAGGAACTAGAATGGCGATGGATAGGAGCATCAATTTTACTTGGTTTATTGAGTCACCTTATGCGTGCTTATCGCTGGAAGCTTTTCTTGCAGCCGGTTGGATTCAATGTTGATCTTATGCGAACTTTTTCTGCATTGATGACCGGTTATTTAGGTAACCTGTTTGTCCCACGTTTAGGTGAGATAATACGCTGTAGTGTATTGCGACGTACTACTACAACTATTCCTATGGGAACTTTACTAGGTACTGTAGTATTGGAGCGTATCATAGACTTAATTGGGTTCTTAATCATAATGGCATGGACTTTTGTTGTTAGCTTTTCAGAGATAACATTTACGCTTCAATCTATAACTTTTCCTTCCATTAACTATAAGAAGTTAGGTTGGGTACTAGCGGTTATAGTAGCTGTGTTAGGTTGGTGTATCTTAATTATCTACCGTAATTCAAATCATCACCTCTTGAATAATAGATTGTCTAGCGCTAAATCTTTTGTAATTAATATTAAAAAAGGATTTTATAGTATTCTAGTATCACAGGAGAAAATGCTTATAGTGTATACTACTATCCTTAAATGGGGACTCTATTATTTAAGTGATTATGTTGGAATATTTGCCATCCATGCAACCTCACATTTGAATTGGAGGGTTGGCTTATCTATACTTACCATGAGTAGTTTAAGTTTTGCAGTACCTATACAAGGAGCTATAGGAGCTTATCATATTTTAATAAGTAGCAGTTTAATGGCTTATGGAATTTCTCAAAGCAATGCTTTATTATATGCTGGAGTTATACATGCTATGCATATGCTAACTATACTCATATGTGGGGGCATAAGTCTTGTTTTTACTCGATTATGGACTAAATCAAAAAAGGATTAGCTTCTTTATTTTTTTATAGGTTTATAAAAAGTACTTCTGTTGCTTGTAACAGAAAAAATCATGTCTCCTGCTTAGTAATGCAGTGGTACTAAATTAAGAATAGCTAAGTTTAGCTATTTATGTATTTTTAGTTAATACAAGAGAGTGTTTTGGGCTACTTAACAAATAGTTGAAGTAGTTATCCTGTAAGCCAAGATGTAAAAAGAGTGGTACTTTATTGTTAAAGTTACAGAAAGAATCTGTAAAGTAACATTATGTTTATTGTTGTTGGTCGGTAAATAACCATCTGCCAATGGTATATTAACAGTGTAGTTGACGTAGACTTGATAAAGCGATTGGTTATAAAAAAGTATAAAAGTCTATACACCTACCTGATTGCTTTATTATGGCAAATATTTAGTATGTTCTAGAAGTTTACTTTATTTAATTGTTTACCTTACATTTCCTACATGGGGCTTTCTTCTCTACTAGAATTTATATTTTTTATCTATAGGTTTTGGATATAATTTATTAAAACTGGCTCCTTAAGTTTATATGCCTTCTTTAGGGGAAAAGTTTATAGATTCTTCTTCCTCGTTTATATTTTGTATGGCTGTAACACCGCCAGAAATAACAAATTTCATTACTTCTGTACCAGAAACATCTGGTAAATGGGTAATAAGTTCTTTAGGTACAATACATAGCCCTCCAGAAAAGCTATAAGAATCAGGGATATATACAGCTACACTTGCTGGTAAATGTAGTATATTTAATTCTTGTTGAGTTATAAATCCTATTTTTTGTATCCTTCTATCTATATCAATAGTCACTAACACAGGTTTATCAAACTTCTTTTTATTACCTACAAATGCAGCAATTAGATCTTTGAGCGAAGTATATATAGTACTAATTAATGGTACTTTTGTAACTAGTTTCTCAATGGTATCAAATAGTGACCGTACTAGTAAAGTGCTTCCTAAGTAACCAAATAGAGTAATTGCTACTAAAACAATGGTTATGCCTAATCCAGGAATTTTTATTTTAACAATTCCATCCATCCAATTAAGTGCCATAGAAATGATATAGCCTGTTAATGCAAATGGCACAATTAACAAGAGCCCTCTTAAAAAGTAGCCTAATAAAGTGTTGAATAGTTGTTTATTAGTCTTTTTTACTCTTTTTATTTTCATAAAGCGTATATATATAGGTAAATACTAAACCTAAATTAGGTAATTGTAGTATATGTTATTAATAACAAATTTAAGTAAAACTGATCACTGAAAAATGGCCATTAGGAATTATTCTTTTTTGCAAACAGGGCAATAAATAGTGTAAAGATAAATCCTGTGAAAGAGATAGACAAGAAGATAAGTACTCCTAACAACTTTGAATTAAACACTGATTCTATCAATGTTATGCTATTTTGTGCGGAGTTGTTAGTAAGGTCAATTTGCTGAACGGATTTTTTAAATTCTAGTAGTAAAGTATTAACAAAATTGTTTCCATATGTAAATAGCATAACATATGTTAGTACGCTTATAACCACACTAGTGAAGAGTACAGCTATCATGCCTACTTGCAAACCTTGCATATAAGTTATGGAACCATTGTTCGCATTCTTATAATAAAAGAGTGCAGAGTATATCCCTAATGTAAATACAGCATATTCTAGGTGGCCTAGTATGGAGTTTTTTAAATTTAAAACTTGTGCTAGTAGTGTATAAGCAATTAATGCTAATAGTGTAATGATACCACTCCGAATTCCTATAAGCCACATATTCTAAAACTTTATTAATAGATAAAAATAAATGAATTATAATACTAATTAAGATTTTACTTAATTAGTATTTTGCAGTTTGATGTCGTTCTAAATCTCTTTGCACATCTCTTTCTTTAATATGCTGACGCTTGTCATATAACTTCTTGCCTTTAGCTAAAGCAATTTGCAATTTAGCACGATTATTTTGGTCAATAAAGAGTTGTATAGGTATTACGGTAAGTCCTTTTTCCTTATTTTTAATAAGCTTGTTAAGCTCTTTTCTGGTTAAAAGTAATTTCCTTTCTCTATTCTCTATATGGTTGTATATATTGCCTTGCTCATACTGTGCAATATGCATATTTTTAATCCAAAGTTCTCCATTTTTAAAATAACAATAGGCTTCCTGTAAACTAACTTTGGCTTTTCTAATAGATTTTATTTCTGTACCAGTAAGTACGATGCCGGCTATATACTTATCTATAAAGGTATATTCAAAGCTTGCTTGTTTATTTCGAATAACCAGGCCGGTAGTTTTATTCTTTTTTACATTCATATGATATATAGAAGCCTATTTTATATAGGCATGTTAGGTAATACATTGGTCTTTACATTAGCAAAATCGTTTGCGATGTATTGATAATGTGCTGCCATGGCTATCATAGCCGCATTATCTGTACAGTATTCGGTTGCAGGAATAAAAAGTTGCCAGCCTTTTTCTGCTGCCATTTGAGTTATAGCTTGCCTAAGGCCTTTGTTAGCAGCTACTCCACCTGCTAATGCTAATTTATTAAGGCCAGTATATGTCATAGCCTTCTTTACCTTGCTAAGCAACATTTCAATAAGTGTATGCTGAATACTAGCACAAATATCTGCTTGGTGCTCAGCTATAAAATTAGGATTTTTTTGTATATTGTTACGTATAAAATATAAGAAGGCAGTCTTTATACCACTAAATGAAAAGTCGAGGCCCGGCATTATGGTGGTTGGGAAATTAAACCTTTGAGGATCTCCTTGTTGAGCGTAGTGATCAATAAAAGGTCCTCCAGGATAGGAAAAGTTCATTATTTTAGCTATCTTATCGAACGCTTCTCCTACAGCGTCATCTTGTGTTTGTCCTATTAGTTGCATAGATGTGTAACTGTTCACAAGTACTAGCTGCGTGTGTCCTCCACTGATGGTGAGACACAAAAAAGGGAAAGTAGGTTGGGGATCTTCTATAAAATTAGCAAGCACATGCGCATGCATATGATGTACAGCTATAAGTGGTATAGCTAGACCTAATGCTAATGATTTAGCGAAACAAGCTCCTACTAGTAAGGCTCCTAATAGGCCAGGGCCTCTTGTAAAGGCTATAGCATGTAATGCTTCCTTGGCAAGATTGGCATCTTTTAAAGCTTTACTTACTATAGGAATAATTTTTTGTTGGTGAGCCCTAGAGGCGAGCTCGGGTACAACCCCTCCATAAATTTCGTGAATAGACTGGCTAGCAATCACATTGCTCGCTATCTTACTATTACAGATGACAGCTGCAGCTGTTTCATCACAAGATGACTCTATAGCTAATATATTTATATTTTTTTGTTGCATTGGGTACTACTGATCAAAAATCGAAGATAAAGAAAAAATTTATAGCCACCTTCTTAAAATGGCTGGCTCTCTCTCTATTATCTATTACCATAGGTTTTGTTGTCTTTTTAAACATACCTCAAGTACAAAATACATTATTTGAAAAAGTACTTAATAAATTAAATGCACAAACTCACTTTAATATACAACATCAGCATTTCTCATTAAAATGGTTTCATAAAGCTTTGCTTAAAGATTTATCAGTAAAAGACTCCAATAATCAATTATTATGTGCTATCAAGTATTTAAAATTGCGTATAAATCCTTTGCGGCTTTTGAGGGGAGAAGGTATAGTAATAGATTATCTAGAAGTAGAGGGAGATTTGAGGTTAGTTAAAGCTAAAGGAGAAACAGAATTTAATATACAGACTTTATTATCAAGGTTAGAAACACCAGGCAGCCTAAATTCTATAGGCATGCCAATTGATATACAAGGTTTTAATGTAAAAAAAGCTGTTTTAAGAGATTTTTCTATGTTAATAGATGATCAGACTGTTCAACCTACATTAACAGGGTTCGATGCTCATCACTTTAAAATAGAGGGGGTTACCGCTGAAGTTAGCCAGTTAGGGTATTATGGAAATACTTTAGTTGGGGAGCTTCAGCATTTTTCTGGCTATGATCCAATAAAAAACTTAAGGCTACATCAATTACATACACAGTTTAAAGTTACACCTTATGGCGCACTGTTTAATAAGCTAATTATTAATACGGATGATAGCTACTTGAAAGGAAATTTTAGTTTTTCCTATGAAGACATAACAGACCTGTCTAAAATTTTGAAACAAGGGTATATAGATGTCGAATTGGAAGAACTAAAGTTGGCTTCTAAAGAGCTAGCTCATTTTATGCCTTATTTTAAAGGTCATAATACTGATTATACTTTAAAAGGTAGTGTGGTAGGAAAGGTAGATAATTTCTATCTAAAAGATTTTTACCTAGAATTTGGTGAAAATAAAAGCTATTTGTGTGGAAATATTAAGCTAGAGGGGTTGCCTGATTTTAAAAATATGTTTTTTGATTTGAAGTTAGAAAAAGGATGTTTACATACTTTTGATCTGCTTCCACATATAGCACAAGAGCACCATCACATATTACAAAGAATACAACTTTGTAATGTGCAAAGTAATATATCAGGTACTTTACATCAATTTAAAACAAAGGGAAACTTTATAACTAATATAGGCAGGGTTACTACTGATATGGAAGTAGTTGTTGATAAAGCTTCCCATGAGCTTGCTTGTAAAGGAGATATTAATACACAATCTTTAAATATTGGTAAACTGCTAGGTATCAATGAGCTGCAGGAATTGACAATGCGGGCATATGTAAATGGTCAAGGTCTTAACTCTGATACCACTAATCTCTATTTAAGAACACATATAGAGCAGCTGGGCTTTCAGGGATATAAATATGAGCATATTCGTGCTGATGGAAGGCTTGGAAAGCTTTTTTTCAAAGGTAATATATCAATAGATGATCCAAATTTGGTGGCATATTTTGATACTAAAATTAATTGGAAAACACCTCAGAAAGAATTATTAATAAAGGGGCTTTTAAATAATGTTGCTTTAGATAAATTAAAACTTACAAATAAGCATGCACATTTTAGTAGTGAAATAAATGTAATTGTACAGGGAGATTCTTGGGATAATTTTACTACAGATGCCACATTCAATCGTATTCAATTAGAGATAGAAGATAAGCCCCTACATGTAGAACAGTTACATTTTCTCAATGGTAAGAAGAATGGACATAGTACGCTGTCTCTTTATTCTGATTTGCTAGATGTACAAGCAGAAGGAGCTGTTAAATATACCTCTTTAGTACAGGACCTCAAGGAATTTATTTATGCTTACCAACAACGCCTTTTAACCTCAAAAGTATACGTTCCTTCTTATACAGAAAAACCTTATAATTTTAAATATCATCTGTATTTAAAAGACATAAATCCTATACTACAGGTTATTGTACCTCATATATATGTAGCACCACACACTAGTTTCCAAGGATTCTTCTCACAGCAGGAGGAAGTAAAATTTGAATTTCATATGCATGAGGTGGATTCATTGGCTTTTGGAGATAATCAGCTACAAAGGAGTGAATGGCATATAACAGCGTTACAAAATAAAGATGGTGCGTTGATTGCAGCTACTAATAAATTCAAATCTGATAAGCAGCAGTGGAAAGACTATACTAGTACAGAAAGTTTTGTGCTGGATATTAATTGGGTTAATGACCAGTTTTCTTTTAAAAATAGTATAGGGCAAGAAAATAGTAATTTGCAAGTAAATCTAGCGGGCACAGCAGGCTTACACAATGAAGGATTACATATTAGGCTTGATAATACAGCTATGTGGATAGCTGGCAAACAATGGGAGTTACACCCTGCTAGCATTGTTTCAATACATCGGTCCTATATTAAATTTCATAACATACTTCTCTCTAATGAAGCACAGCAGATTAGTATAGAGGGGAAATACTCCTCTATAAACCCTGAAAAGCTTATCATAAACTTGACTAACCTAGATTTAAACAACTTTACACCTTTTATAGATAGAAAACTTGGTGGTAATATTCATGGGACACTAGTCTTAATGGGTACTACTGAAAGCCCAAGGATTAGTAGCAATATAAATATACATGATATTACTATAGGCGATTTAATGGTGGGTAATCTATGTACAAAGGCTACATGGGATAATGGTGATAAAGGTATACATGTGGCATGCCAATTAAACCAAATAGAAAAGCCTATCATACATGTTACTGGGACCTATAACCATAATGATAAAGCACAAGGATTAGACTTGGTAGCTGAATTTTCTCATGCGCAGTTGGCGTTAGTAGAACCTTTTGTTACAAAGGTGCTTGGAGAGCTTAAAGGTGAAGTGGAGGGTAAGTTTTATATTAAAGGACCGCTTAAAGCGCCCTCTCTTGATGGAAAAGCCACAGTAAGAGACATATCATTAAAATTTAATTATTTAAATGCTTTATATAAAGGACATGGAGAAGTTAGCTGTTCTGGAAACAATATAAAGGTTGAAAAATTGATCTTAACGGATGACCAAGATGGTCAGGCAGATATACAAGGAGAGATATACCATAATTATTTTAAAGACTTCTCTTTAAATTTAATGGGTGATGTAAGCAGGTTGACCGTTCTCAATGCTAAATATGAAGATAATGAATATTTCTATGGTAAAGGTATAGTAAGTGGAAATGTAACTTTTACAGGCATGGTAGATAGTATTATGATAACTGCTAATGCTGTTACCCAAAAAGGCTCTAATCTTGTTATTCCTATTCAGAAGTACAACAAAAAAGTTGGACAAGAAAGCTACATTCGTTTTGTAGACCTTAAGACCTGTAAAAAGAATACTGTAGAGACTCTTCCTTCTGTACGCATTAAAGGATTGAGCTTAGATATGAACTTGGAAATAACCCCAGATGCTTGGGCAGAAATTATACTTAATCGGAAGGATGGCGATATTATTCAAAGTAAGGGCAAAGGATTACTAGCTATTAAATCAGACTTAGAAGGCAATCTTAATATAACAGGAAATTATGAGCTAGTAGAAGGGACTTATAACTTTTCAGTTTATGAGGTGGTTAAAAGGAAATTTAAAATTTTAGAAGGAAGTACCATTACCTGGATCGATAAACCTTATGATGGTATGCTACATGTGAGAGCATCTTATAGTCAGCGAGCGACACTCACTCCGCTTTTAGAAAAAAATGAGCAAAGTATAAAAGATAAGAAAAAATATCCTGTAAACGTATTATTAACACTTGAGGGTACACTGTCAGATCCCGATATTCGTTTTAATGTTGAATTTCCTAAACCTCCAGACAACCCAGACTTACAAGAAGCTATTCATACTTTTAAAGAGAAAGCTGCATCAGACAGGAACTACTTAGAAAAACAGGTGTTTAGCTTAGTTATGTTAAGAACTTTCTTTTCAACAAATATAGGTAACTTGGGAGATGATACTATAAAAAGGAGTGTAGGTGAAATATTCTCACAGCAGCTTAGTAGTATAGCAGCGCAACTAGATGAGAATTTAGAAATAGATACTGATATTGATTTAGAAGAACTGAATCAGGAGAAAACTACAAGTTTACCTGTCAAGCTTTCCTATAACTTATTAGCAGGTAGGCTAATTATTTCTAGAGAGAGTAAAATTAACTTTGATACAGGCAAGGAAATAGATTTTGCAAATATGGTAGGAGATTGGTCTATGGAGTATGGACTTACCAGTGACAATAGGTTTAGGGTAAAATTACATATTTCCCCATCTGGTTCTGAAATGAGTACAGGAATGTCTAATATTTCTAAGTCCGTTTTTGGTGGTCTTAGTTTTGTATATATAAAAAGCTTTAACAGATGGCGTGAACTATTCTGGCATGGTCAACGTAACAAGGCAATTGTACATAATTAAGTACGTATATAACTTACAATCTTTTGTAAAATAGTAGTAAGGTGTACTGTAAGATGCCTTTTGCTTAAATAGAAAAACAGACGTATTTATTATTAAATTTAATTTTACGAGAAGATTTTATTGTTGCGAAATAATTATACACGTATACTCTATACATTCTAATAAAATGTATATTCCGTTTACCAACCAACTGATAGATCTGTACTTTATATTTGATATAGAGGAGTTATGGTCGGTAGCTACTTGGGCCTTTTAGCCTAAAATCAATGTTTTCTAGTATCAACGTAAAAGTGTACAAATAATTTAGGGTAATAATTACGATAATAAATGTATTATATTTATAGGGCACTATACAGTATATATATACTGTATAGTGCCCTTAATAGCAATTGTTGCAAGTTTAGTTGGCTATAACTAAATGATTAGGTAATATTTGCATTGCCAAGCTAGTATTATATAGATAAAATACTTTCTATAACAGATTCATTTAGACCAAAAAATTTAAAATGGTAGACCATCTGCTGCTTCGTCTTCTACAATGCTAAAACTTTCTCTTTCTTTTATATCTGATGCCTCACTTTCCTTATTTCCTAACAAAACTAAATTCTGCCCTACGACCTCTGTAATATATTTAGCCTGTCCGTCTTTATCAGTATAAGATCTATTTGTTAGCTTGCCCTCTATATAAACTTGTTTGCCCTTGGTCAAATACTTCTCTGCAATTTCAGCTAAAGGTGACCAAAGCACTACATTATGCCACTCTGTACTAGTTACTTTTTCACCCTCTTTATTTTTGTAAAATTCGTTCGTAGCTAGTGTAAAAGAAGCCCTTGCCCTACCATTCTCTAAATGCCTTATTTCAGGATCTTTACCTAAATTGCCTAATAAAATAACTCGATTAACACCTGACATATTTTAATTTTTTAGTTAAAGGTTAGAAATAAAAAATTGATAAGATGAGTTTTAAATATATAAATATTCTTCTAAAAAATTGCAGATTAGTTTAGGTTTTGGAAGGGATTTAGTAGCATCTATGGAAAAGGTATCAGTAAGGCTATCTTTCGATAGAATTTTGGCATCTGCTATAAAGGCTCTTGTAGCAATGATTTTAAAAAATGATGCATAAAGTACCCTATGAGTAAGTATATGTTTATAAACTGTAGGAACCTTTTCTATGTAAAGTTGATGACTTTTTATCAATTGCACCAATTCATCCTCTAATTCCTCAAATTCCTTACATTCGCTTTCCTCTACCAAGTAAAAATCATATAAGCCTGTCCAAATGTCTCCTGGCTTTCTACTTTTCATAAGTAATTGGTCATCATCTAGTTGGATGCATAGATAATGAAAAAAGCGTTGTTTAATCTTTACTTTGGCTTCTTTAACAGGTAATTGATGTTGTTTATTGGCAAGAAATGCTGAGCAATCGATCTTAAATATACAGGTATTACATAGGGGCTTTAAAGGAGTACACTGTATGGCTCCAAATTCCATGATGGCTTGATTATATATATCTGGCGCAGTTTTAGAAATTAATGTTTGGGCTAGTTGGTTGAAAATATGTTTGCCTTTAGTACTATTGATGGCTGTTTCTATACCAAATATTCTTGCTAAAACTCGATATACATTACCATCTATTACCGCAATAGGCTCTTTAAAAGCAATAGAAGCAATGGCTGCAGCTGTATATACCCCTATCCCTGGTAAGGATAATAACGCTTTGTAGTTGTTAGGAAATTTACCTTGAAATTGTGTTACTATTGTACGTGCGCAGGCATGTAAATTCCTAGCTCTTGTATAATACCCTAATCCCTGCCACATCCTTAATATGGAGGTTTCACTAGCTGCTGCTAGATCGTGTATAGTAGGATAGTTTTCAATAAAACGTTGATAATACGGAAGTCCTTGTGCCACTCTGGTCTGCTGTAAAATAATTTCTGAAAGCCAGATTTTGTAAGGATCTTTTGTTTCACGCCAAGGTAAAGCTCGGTGATGGTGTTGGTACCATTCAATAAGCTTTATGGCAAAGTAATTAGTAAGTAGATCTACGTTAAGACTTTGTAAACCTGATAAAAATATTTTCAAAGAATAATAATGCTAATTTTTATTTTAGATAATCTCCTTATTGTATTGTTTGGCAACCATACTTTTGTTTATTTTTGCCAAAATTGTATAGTTGTCTACAATAAGGTTTTACGACCTTCAATAATTTTAAATATAAGGATATTAAGATGAACAAAGCAGAAGTTGTTACTAAAATTGCTACAAAAACTGGAATAAATAAATCAGATGTACAGGTTGTAGTTGAATCATTTTTTCAAGTTGTTCAGCAAGCCATGGTAGATGGTAAAGCTGTACATTTTAAGGGATTTGGTAAGTTTTTTAATAAGAAACGCTCTAAAAAAATAGCAAGAAATTTAACCGATAATACGGCCATGGTGATTGATGAACATTATGTGCCTACATTAAAAATTTCTAAAGATTTTGTGAACAAAGTTAAAGGCGTTGTCAAAGCTTAGCATAGAGTAATGGGTATTCAAAAATTATTAAAATGTATTTAATAATTTTTGAATACCAGCCCTTATTAGCTGAAATAATCAAAAGATCAGGATAAAAAATAATGTATAATAAAGCAAAAAGTATTAACTTAGCACACCTATAATAAACCTATAAGATTGAAAATTTTTTGACTAGCAGTTAGATGTGGTGTATAATACACGCAATGCTACTTAAAATAGATTTTAGGGTTATGTTTATGTAGATACTAATTATACAAACTATAAATTTTTTAGCAAATGCCCTGTGGTAGAAAAAGAAAACGACATAAAATAGCTACTCATAAACGGAAAAAAAGATTACGTTTGAATAGGCATAAGAAGAAGTAATTCTTGATGATGCATGTATAGGTTTTATTCCTATTAATCTGTGAAGTTTCTTAACTAGTTATTTATAAAAATATAAACAGTAAAAAGATTGGCTCTAGAATTAGTTATTAGTGCTGTACAAGATGGCTTTCGGATAGCTTTTCTGAAAGATGGAGCGCTTATTGAGTATCAAACTGAGGAGAAAGATACTAAATTTACTGTTGGTGATATTTACTTAGGAACTGTTAAGAAGCTAGCCCATAACCTCAATGCTAGCTTTGTAGATATAGGTTACAAGAAAGATGCATTTCTTCACTATTCCGATTTAGGACCTCAATTTTACTCTATCTCAAAATTTACACAACTGGCCATCAATGGACAAGTTAAAGACTATAAACTCAATGACTTTACCTTAGAGCCACCTATAGATAAGTTGGGGAAAATTTCAGATGTAATCCACAAAAATCAGCCTATTCTTGTACAAATTGCTAAAGAGCCTATTTCTAACAAAGGTCCTCGCCTGTCTGCAGAATTAGCTTTAGCAGGCAGATACATGATTCTAGTTCCTTTTAACCAAACAGTTAATGTTTCTAAAAGAATTACGAACAGTGAGGAACGACAAAGGTTATTAAGGCTTGTTTCTTCTATAAAACCTGCAAATTTTGGCCTTATTATTAGGACCGCAGCAGAAGGAAAAGAAGTAGCCAAGCTAGTACAAGATCTAAAAGAACTTTTAGAAAAGTGGGAGGCTGGTATAAAAGCGCTCAGTCATGCTGTTCCTAGAGATAAGGTCATAGGAGAGATCAATAGAGCTTCTTCTATTTTAAGGGATATGCTCAGTGAAAAATTTGATAATATCCTGATAGATGACCCTACGGCTTATAGTGAGTTAAAGCAATATATTAAGACAATTGCCCCAGAAAAAGAAAAAATAGTTAAGCAGTATCAAGGAAAAGTAAAGCTATTTGAACACCTGGGAATAGAAAAACAGCTAAAGCTACTTTTTGGACAAACAGTAAGCATCGAGGGGGGGGGGTATCTAATTATCGAGCATACAGAAGCGATGCATGTTATTGATGTCAATAGTGGAAACAGTGCGATAGAAAAGGATCATGAAGAAATGGCACTGAGTATCAATTTAGCGGCTGCTAAAGAGATAGCTCGTCAATTGCGATTAAGGGATATGGGGGGGATTATTGTTATTGACTTCATTGATATTAGGAATCCAGAGAACAAACGTAAAATTTATCAAGCTATGAAGGAGTACATGAGCGAAGATCGCTCTAAAGTTACGGTACTTCCTCTTTCTAAATTTGGCTTGATGCAAATAACTCGACAAAGAGTAAGGCCTGTTACTAACCTAATTACACAAGAACAGTGTCCTACATGTGACGGAACTGGTAAAATATCTCCTTCTATTTTAATAGCTGACCAGATTGAAAAAAGTATACAATTTCTACTCACCACTCAAAATGAAGAGAGTGTAACTCTCTTTGTCCATCCTTATCTATATGCCTATTTTACTGTTGGTTTTTTCTCTAGGCGATTGAAATGGTTACTTAAATACAAAAAGTGGATCAACTTGGCTGAAGATTCTTCTTTAGGCATTACAGAATATAAGTTTATTAATAAGCAAAATGAAGAAATAGAGCTCTCTTAAAGTAGAAAGTAGCGTCAATTATAGATTGGATGGTAGAAAATATTAATATTAAATCTGACTTTAAAATTGGTAAACGTAAATTTAATTTATTCTGTTTTTTATAGTTGCCTGTTTAAATAATGTTTTGTAGGCTATATAAAGATTTCTATTCCTATCATTGAATTTGGCAAAAATTTATTTTTCTTATAATATTTGTGAATTCAAATACGTAATGTTAGTTGACGTAAGATTTATTTAGTTAGGTCAGCTTCCTGCGAATTCTTTTAATATTATTGGTGAGCTAATTAGAGAAATTGGTTAGATTTTTTAAAGTTATAAACTATACATACTATGAAATTTTCAATATCATCTTCTACCTTATATAAGCATTTAGTGGCTTTGTATGGAGCTGTTGTTAGTAACCCACTGATACCTATTTTGGAAAACTTCTTATTTGAAATTACCAATGGTAAACTAAAAATTACCGCTTCTGACTTACAAACCTCTATTATTACAGAACTGGATCTAGATGTAAAAGGTGAGACTTCTGTTGCTGTACCTGCCCGAATTTTGTTAGACACTCTTAAAAACTTACCTGAACAGCCTATTAACTTTTATATAGATGAAAGTGTATACAGTATATCTATTAAATCGGATACCGGGCAATATAATCTGGCTGGCGAAAATGCTACCGATTTTCCACAGATACCTGAAGTAGCTGCAAAAAGTTCTATTCAACTACCTGCCGATGTATTAAAAAGAGCTATTCAGCAAACTATTATTGCTACAAGTCATGATGAACTTAAACCAGCTATCAATGGTATGTATATGAATTTCAGAGAAGATACATTTACCTTTGTGGCTACTGATATACATCGCTTAATTCGGTATACAAGAAATGATATAACTGCTGCAGAACAAGTTCCTTTTATTCTGCCTCGTAAAACTTTAATGCTATTGAATGGATTGCTCCCTGCTGATAAACAAGAGGTTGAGATAAGCTTTGGTAGCAATAATGTCCATTTTAAAATAGCTAATGTTAGGATGGTATCCAGGCTAATTGATGAAAGGTATCCTGACTATGAAAATGTAATTCCTAAAAATAACCCTCATAAATTACGTATTAATCGGATGGCATTATTGACATCTTTAAAACGTATTATTATATATACCAATAAAATTACACATCAAGTAAAGTTTACGTTAGGAGAGCAAAGCTTAGAAATCTTAGCTGAAGACTTTAATTTCGACAATAAAGCTAAAGAACAATTGAGTTGTGAATATGCAGGAGATGCTGGTTTAGAAATTGGCTTCAATGCTAAATCTTTAATTGAAATGCTCAATAACCTCCAAGCTGATGAAGTAAACTTCCATTTTTCACAACCCAACAAAGCAGCAGTCATTATTCCTAATGACCAAGAAGAAGGAGAAGATATTTTATTGTTGATTATGCCTATTACGTTACACTAAAATGTGAGATAATAGTATGCCAGCCAATTTATATGATTTATATAGTATCCAAAAGCTTAATATAGATATTTTGTAAATTGGTTGGTATTCACAATATGTGTGACAGGATTTAAATATCTATAATTAACATAGAATTTTAATTCTGATTTAATCGCCTGTGCTGCTTCTCGACTATAATGCATTACTATATGGATGAGCATTTATCCTAGATTGCCGAGCGGTCCTGTAAAGTCTTTAAAAAATCGTATATTGCATGCCAATCAAACAAGCTATATGAGTATTATTAAAAATATATATGCGCGTCAAATTCTTGATTCTAGAGGCAATCCAACTATTGAAGTAGATGTTTGTACCGAGCAAGGGTTGGTGGGGAGGGCTGCCGTACCATCCGGAGCTTCGACAGGTCAGCACGAAGCTATAGAGCTACGTGATAAAGATAATAATACTTATTTAGGAAGAGGTATACAAAAAGCAGTTAAACATGTAAAGGATATCATAGCTCCCGCACTACTAGGTAAATCTGTTTTTAACCAACAAGCCATAGATACTTTGCTTATAGAGCTTGATGGTACTCTTAATAAAGCTCGTTTGGGAGCCAATGCTATTTTAGGTACTTCTATAGCTGTGGCTAAAGCAGCTGCCGTATCATTAAATATACCTTTGTATCAATATATAGGTGGTATCAATGCACATATTTTACCTACACCTATGATCAACATATTGAACGGTGGAGCGCATGCAGACAACAATGTAGATATTCAAGAATTCATGGTTATGCCTATCAAGGCCAACTCTTTTGCAGAGGCCTTGCGTATGGGAGTAGAAATATTTCACCAGCTAGGACGTATATTAAAAGACAAAGGGCTTTCCACTAATGTAGGCGATGAAGGTGGATATGCACCCAGCCTTTCTTCTAATGAAGCAGCTATGGAACTTATTCTACAAGCCATTGAAAAAGCAGGCTATCAACCTGGAGAAGATATAGGTATAGCCTTAGATGCTGCAAGTACTGAATTTTATCAAACAGAAAAAGAAGTTTATCACTTTAAAAAGTCGACTGGTATAAAACTTACTTCAACAGAATTAGTAGATTTTTGGAAGAATTGGGTTCAAAAATATCCTATTATATCTATTGAAGATGGTATGGCAGAAGATGATTGGGAAGGCTGGCATCAGCTAACTCAAGCTATTGGATCAAAAGTGCAATTAGTAGGAGACGACTTATTTGTAACCAATACTAAGCGGCTTGCTAAAGGAATTGAACAAAATATTGCTAATGCAGTACTTATTAAAATGAACCAAGTTGGTACCTTGAGTGAAACCTTAGACACTGTGGCTTTAGCAAAGAAGCATGGTTATCAGAATATTATTTCTCATCGGTCAGGCGAAACAGAGGATAGTACAATTGCTGATTTAGCAGTAGCTTTGAATGCTGGTCAAATAAAAACAGGGTCAGTTTCAAGAACAGATAGAACAGCTAAATACAATCAGCTGCTCAGAATAGAGGAAGCATTAGGCACATATGCTAGCTTTGTTGGTAACCCATTAAAAAAATAAGTTATTAATATACCTTTAGTTTAGTTCTATTTACATGTGGAAACGTTTATCTAAATTTACTACAAATCCTTACTATCTATTGACCGGTATCTTCTTCACGTGGATATTATTTTTTGATTCAGAAGATCTTATTACACAATATCGCTTATCACAAAAGTTAAAAAAGCTTAAGGAAGAAAAGCGTTATTATGTAGAGCAAATAGAAATTGTAAGGAAAGATAGAGAAGAGTTAATGTCTAATGAAGAGTTGCTTGAGAAATTTGCACGAGAAAAATATTTGATGAAAAAACCTGCCGAAGATTTATACATTATAGAAGAGTAATTTTGCCTGTTTATTTCTTTGCCAAAAACTAGTTAAAAAACAGTAATATCATATAAGTAGCCCAATACATGCGCATTAACCTTGAGCAAGGCATTAACCGTTGTCAGCTGGTATATGACACTTATCATAATGATTGGGTAAGTTTACAGCGTGTACTTGGATTTGTTGCTGAACAAGGCTTCACACAAAAAAAGTCTTTAATATTAACAGATCTGAATTCTTCAGAGTTAGATACAGATAAACTATATAGCGAGCTAGCACAATTATTTCAAAACCAACAAATCCATCAGCTTATTGGCATAGGTCCAAAGCTGCTAACTTATGCAGATAAATTTCTCTTACCTGAAACCCATTTCTTTGAAGATATAACAGGTATGCTTGCTAGCGATTTGCTAGATAAGCAGTATGGAACTGTAGTGATAGTAAAAGGTGCTAATACCTGTGTGGTGGGCAACGTAATAGCTCGATTGCAGAAGAAATGCCATGATACAGTATTAGAAATAAATTTAGGCGCTATTCAACATAACCTAAATTTTTTTCGTAGTAAACTTGCTACCAATACACAAGTTATAGCCATGGTTAAAGCCTCTGCTTATGGCAGTGGAAGTTATGGCATAGCGCATCTATTACAACAGTCTCGGGTAGATTGTTTAGCAGTAGCCTATGCAGATGAAGGAGTTACCTTACGAGAAAATGGTATACACTTGCCCATTATGGTTATGAGTCCTTCTCCTGCTAGTTTTACTAAGTTATTAGCACATAGGTTAGAGCCAGTTATCTATAGTTTTCGACTCTTGCATGATTGGCTGAATTTCTTAAATACAGCTCATATACAGCTTGGATTCCATATTAAATTAGATACAGGCATGCATCGGTTAGGATTTATGGAACAAGAGATTGATATGCTTATTCAGACTTTACAAAATCAATCTTCTTGGTCTATAAAAAGTGTTTGTAGCCACTTAGCTGCGCCTGGCACTCAACGTCATAATGCATATACACATGCACAAGCCAAGCTATTCCAACAGATGGTGCAACGTATAGAGGTTAAATTAGGAGTAACGTTACCTAAGCATCTGTTAAATACTGCAGGTACACAGTTATTTCCAGAATATCAATTTGATATGGTACGCTTAGGCATAGGGTTATATGGTTTCACCAAAGGGATACAACAATATTTAAAAGTCGCTAGTACACTAAAAACCATTATCTCACAAATCAAAGAAATACCAATAAGAACCACTATTGGATATGAGCGAAAAGGTTTGGCTCAGCGGCCTACTAAGATTGCTACCTTGGCAATAGGGTATGCCGATGGATTTAGTCGTTCGTTAAGTAACGGACATGGTAAAGTATGGATCAAGGGGAAGTTAGCACCTGTTATTGGTAATGTATGTATGGATATGGCCATGGTAGATATAACAGATATAGAGGCTAACGAAGGGGACGAGGTCATTGTTTTTGGTCAAGAGTTGCCTATAGCACAAGTAGCTTCAGCAATGGATACAATTGTCTATGAAGTATTAACCAATGTAGATGAGCGCGTTAGAAAGATATATTATAAAGAGCTTGCTTGCCCTCCTGATTTCCAATAAAGAGTAAGTTTTATAGTAAAATTCAACATATGCATATTTAAAGCGCATTTTTACCTCAGAATCCGTATAGCGATCGGCTATAAATATATACTTTTGATTTCATTAAACCTTATTTAATATAATATGCTACGAACACATACGTGCGGAGAACTTCGCCTACAACATATAGGCATATCAGTAACCTTATGCGGTTGGGTACAAAAAATAAGAAATAAAGGGTCGCTTGTTTGGATAGATTTGCGCGACAGATATGGAATTACCCAACTTATTTTAGAAGAGCATATAACAGCACCAGAAATCTTAAGCCAAGTGCAGCATATTGGTAGAGAGTATGTTATCCAAGCAACAGGAAGTGTAATTGAGCGGAGTGCTAAAAATCCCTCTATGCCTACAGGAGATATTGAAATAGAAGTCAAGTCGCTTACTATTCTTAATGCAGCCAAAACCCCTCCTTTTTTAATTGAAGAGCAAACGGATGGTGGCGAAGAATTACGTATGCAGTATCGGTATTTAGATCTCCGCAGGCCACCTTTACAAAAAAACCTCTTGTTACGTCAGCTCGTTGCACAACATGCTCGTACTTATTTAGAACAACACCATTTTGTGGATGTAGAAACGCCGTTATTAATTAAATCAACTCCAGGAGGAGCACGAGACTTTGTAGTACCATCTCGTATTCATCCTCAACAGTTTTATGCCTTGCCTCAGTCTCCTCAGGTTTTTAAACAGCTGCTGATGGTAGCAGGTTTAGATCGCTATTACCAGATTGCTAAATGCTTCAGGGATGAAGATTTTAGAGCTGATAGACAACCTGAATTTACACAAATTGATTGTGAGCTTTCTTTTGTAACTCAAACGGATATATTACATATTTTTGAAAAATTTACTCAGTATATTTTTGAAGCTACTATACAGGTGCGCTTAGATAAATTCCCTTGCATAACCTATGCAGAGGCCATGCAAAAATATGGTACAGATAAACCAGATATACGCTTCGGAATGTCGCTTGTAGAACTAACTGAGCTGGTTTGGGATAGCGATTTTCCTTTATTTAAACAGGCTAAACTAGTGTCAGGAATTTGTGTAAAAAATTGTGCCCACTATACTAGGAAGCAGCTAGATGAACTAGCTGAACATACAAAAAAGCTTAACCTTGCTACAAGTGGGTTGGTGTATGTAAAGTGCTTAGATGATGGCAGCTTTAGTTCCCCGGTCAGTAAATTTTATGATTCTGAGCAATTAGCATTATGGGCCAAAAGCATGCAAGCAGCACCGGGTGACCTTTTGCTTATTTTGGCTGGCGAAACAGAAGCTACTCAAATTGCGCTAGGTTCTTTACGTTTAAAATTACGGGATGACCTTAATTTAGTTTCTAAAAATGAGTTTGCTCCTTTGTGGATAGTAGACTTTCCTTTGTTGGAATGGAATGAAGTATCTCAGTGTTATGCATCTAGGCACCATCCGTTTACTTCACCTAAACAAGAAGATATTGAGCTACTATCAACCAAGCCTGAAACAGTACGTGCCAATGCATATGATTTAGTTATTAACGGTATGGAAATAGGAGGTGGATCTATCCGTATTCATGAGCGTGCATTACAAGAGCAAATATTTAACGTGCTAGGGTTTAGTACAGAAGAAGTTAGGCAACAATTTGGGTTTTTAACGGATGCATTTGGATATGGTGCGCCCCCTCATGGTGGTATTGCATTTGGTTTTGACCGTTTATGTGCCATTTTAGGAGGCGAAGAATCCATACGGCCTTTTATTGCTTTTCCAAAGAATAATGCAGGGCGGGATGTAATGATGAAAGCACCATCTGCCATTACAGAACAGCAAATTAGTGAATTAGGTATAATTTTAGACAAATAGAATTTTTATAAAATTAAATTGCTATCTCTAAATAAATTCTCCTACATTACTTGAATTTACAAAATCAATGATAGAGACTTAATTGATGAGTAAGTAATAAATAACGTTTGTTTTATTAAAAAATGAGTATGCAAAAAAGATATAAAGTAGTGCCAGGCTTAATAACTATATGGTTGGTTGTAAGTTCCTTATTGCAAAGTTGTATAGTTGATACTAATTCTAATGATTCTGGCAATACAGATAATAAAATTTCTTTACATACGGCTGCTGTAGAAGGCCGTATAGAGGTAGTGAGCTTGTTATTGGATAAAGGAGCAGATATAAATGCTAGTGACAGTATAGGACGTTCTCCTTTACACTGTGCTGCCGAGCAAGGTCACCTGGAAATGGTAAAATTTCTATTGGATAAAGAAGCAGATATAAATGCTAGGAACAATTTTGGTGACTATCTATTGCACCGTGCTGCTGAAAAAGGTCATATAGGAGTAGTAAAATTATTAATAAATAAAGGGGCAGATATTAATGCTAGAAACAAGATGGGTAGTTCTGCATTGCATTGTGCTGCTCTTTGTGGAAAGTTAGAAGTAGCACAATTTTTGGTAGAACAGAAAGCTGATATACATAATATAAATGTAGAAGGAGAAACAGTTTTATACTGGGCTGTTGAGGGAGGCGATATAGATATAGTAGACCTATTATTAGATCAAGGAGCCGATGCCAAGGTAGTTAGTGATCATGGTATTTCTTTGTTGCACTTATCTATTTCAAGAGATTATATAGAAATATCAAAACTATTAATAGATCGAGGTGTAGACATTAATGTTAGGGATGATGAGGGTTATACTCCTTTGCATCGGGTTGTAGAAAAAGGACATATAGAATTAATACATCTATTAATTAGCAAGGAAGCCAATATGCATGCAAAGAGTGAAGCTGGCCATACAGCCTTGTGTATAGCTGCTTTAAAAGGTAACCTAGAAATATCAAAGCTGCTGATAGATGCAGGGGCAGGAATAGATGTTATTACTGATAATGGTGACACTCCGTTGCACTTTGCTGTAGTAGGGGGGAATTTAGAAATAATAAAGTTATTAATAGCTTGTAAAGCTAATGTTAATGCTCAAAATACATGTAATGAAACACCTTTACATTTTGCCCTAGAAGAAAGTAGTACAGAATTATTGTTAGATCATGGGGCTAATGTTAACACTAAAGATAACAGTGGAAGAACTCCTTTACATATAGCTGTACAAGAAGGTAATATAGAAGCAACAAGGCTTTTACTAAGATATAGGGCTGATCCTAATGTCAAGGATAATGATGGTCTATCTCCTATACAAATAGCTATGCAGAAAGATTATACAGAGTTGGCTAAATTATTAACTGAGAAGCCGGGTCAAGTTAAAATTGAAATAAAGGTATAAGTGGTTGAAAATGTTTATCAATGAAGAAGGTAAGTTTATCCATGCCACCAATAAGCAGCCATATTTAAGAAAATGGTGATGCTTGTAGTAAGGAAATAGCTACATATATCATAAAAGTAAGGTATTTTAGGTTAGCTAAAATTGGGTATCAAATAAAATGGAAAATCTCACAATTGACTGAAAGTTCAGGTTAGGGTACTATAAGTATAGAATTTATAAGTCGGTTGTATATTTGCTTCACCAGTTCAATATAAGTTATGAGGAACATATATAAATTAGCCCAGCAATTAACAGTAATTATTTTAGTTATGTTTTTATTCTTACATAGCTCTGTAAGCTGCTCGGCCCCGAATAAAGAAGGGGCAAATGTAAAAAATAAAAAAAGAGATGAAGAAGGGAAAAAAAGACAATTGGTGGAAGCTAAAATTGAAGAATATAAAAATTTACTTGGACGTGCTAACCAAGGAGATGCGGAAGCTCAATTTCTGCTCGCTAAAAGGGCTTGTGATAGCTTTAAAAAACAAGACAAGGATGCAATCTAGTAAAAGTGCTTACATGGCTATATAAGTCAGCTTTTAAGGGTTATCAACCTGCTGCTGATTTGTTGTTCGAAGAATTTGGAATAAGGAGTAACGTAGTTCAATCCTCAAATATGGGCCTTTCACGTATAGCTGCTCCACATAAACATAAAGATATAGGCTATATAGATAAGATAGTAATTCCTTACATACCTATTCCTTTTTCTGCTTTATATAAATCAGAATTGGATAATGCTAAATTTAGGGTATCTAGAGATGAATTTAAAAATTATTGTGTCGATCTATTCTCTTATATTAATTCCTATGAAACCTATCAAATTCGAACTGGTTTTATAGCTGATTTAATGAATTATACTCGTCAACTTGCGGATGATAGATTATGATAATAAGGCTCCTAAAGGGGATTTAATTAGTTTGAATAAATATATACAAGGTAATAAGTACTTAATTGATATTAACGCTATTTTATGCGAGCATATAAAAAGTATACTAGACCTACTGCGAAACAACTGTTATAAAAAAGAAGAGGGGCATTTTGCATAATTGGGAAAATACAAGAAATGAAAATATGCATTTAAAGCATGAGAAAAGCAGGTTGAATTTTTACAAAGAGTGAATTTAACTCTCAAAAATTAAATTTTCATATCGATTCTCTGTTTCGCAGTAGGTCTACTTAAGGATAATTATTTTAGCAGCTTCTCACAAACATATCAACTTGAATTGATAGGTAGACTTCATGTCCTATTAGGTTACATTGGAATGGCACAATTAAATATTGTTAGCCATGCAAATGATAAAAATGTAATACAAGAATATGTAAAAGGTTATTGGGAAACAAAGGGCGAATTAAAGACTAATTATGGTGTGTCTAAAGAACTGTTTGAAATTGATTACTTAGGAGGCCTTAATAAATCATGTGAAATGTGATTGCAATATCTACCTCATCTTGTTAATTATTTTAACCCACAATTACAAAAGCACGTATCTCCAGATAGAAGTAAATCTAACAAACAATATAGTAAGTATACAAAAAAGAAAGTAAAAGATTATTTTCATGATTTAAGCAAGCATGCAGAAGGTGATTGGTGGTTTCTTCAAGTTAAATGGATGAGCTGAATACACAGTTCATGGAAGCCTGCAGTAAAAGCATTCTTTTAGAAAAGGATTTAAGGGAGACTATCAAAGAGGCGAATAAAAAGTTTTTTGAAATAGAACGTCTTTTCTTTTCTATGAACCTTTCAAGTCCATCTGTAGATTACTTTGTGAAACATCTTATAATCGATTCTAGCTATAATATGGATAAGCCAACGGCAAATAATTTAGTTCAACTTCATGAATTTATATCAAATTTGAGTGTAAAACTAAATACTGATATAAGTAGAGATTTACATTCGCTTATGACAAAGGGAGTTGTGTTATTGATCTTAGCAAATCTTCGAGCAGGCATTAATTCGCTTGAAGGCAATGGAATCTTTTTATAGTACAAGAGATTATCCCAAAGATTTTGATTCTTTCTTATCACTTGCATATGCACAGTGTGGGCCAGTATGAGAGATTATCTCAGCTTTACAAGGTATTAATTCAGGAGAAATTAGAACATCAAAGAAAGATTCAAGAAAGAAATCAACAAAAGCATCAAAAAAGGATAGAACTAATCAAAGAGACCCAACAATTAGCTTTGCCTAGTTTAGAAGTATCTTCTCCAGTTTCTATAGAGGCAACTACAGTAAAAAAGAACAAGGGCTAAATATAGTTACTTCAGGTGTTGAAAATATAAGTGAGGTAGCATACTTAGAACAACAGAAGATGCGCGCTGAGCGTAAAGAAACTAGAGCAAATAGACATCAAGAAGTAGTAAAAAGACAACAAGAAGCAGAAAGTGAGCACCAAGAAAAACAGTTATCTGAAGCTTCTGCTACAGAAGAAGAGGTGCAATCTGATATACATAAGAAATCTGAGCTGGTGGCACAATCACAAAATTTACCAATATCTGAAACTTCACTACCAGTTAATTTTTCCTTTACCAAAAGATCTTTCAAGACAGTTACAAAAATTTTTAATAATGATTGGAAGATTGATCGAGTTGATATTGAAGGCCTTTTTAATGAGCTAGGACAAACTATTCATACCTCAACAAGATCTTCTCACCATATTATTAATATTCCTTCTGGTATTGCTTTAGTTAATCAAGATGGGCAAATTATTAATATGATTACCAACTTATCAGCTCATTTGGGAGGACATCTTAGTTTACCTAATTGGCAAGATTTTGTGCCAATTTATATGCGGAGCCAAATCAAAAATCTATTGTCAGCTATAGGAATTCATAAAGAAAATTACTTTAAGGGCAATAGGGATACCCATGTACAATATGTTGCTGAACAAAGCAGTAAGGAAGAGTCACATACCTCTTCCTCAACTAATCCTGTTGCTCGTAAGAAAAACAAAAGAAATAAGAAGAATAGTGCAAAAGTTATTTCTTGAGAATAAAAATAAACCTCTGCTTGTTAAATTATATGGTTGTTTTTAACTATACCCTAAGCTCTGGGGTGCGCTTGTGAAAATATTTCCTTTAATTTTTCCATAGAATTATGTGTATATACTTGGGTGGCTGCTAAGCTAGTATGGCCCAGAAGTTCTTTAATAGCCTGTAGATCTGCCCCATGGTTTAGCAGATGTGTAGCAAAAGTATGACGTAATACGTGTGGGCTATGTCTGTCTGCTTGTGTATAATTACCTAAGTATTTTTTGACCGAGTTATAAATTAACATAGGATAACAGGGCGCCCCTTTTATAGTTACCAGTAGGCGGCTGTAAGGGGGAGTTGTGTTAGCATTTCGGTGGGTTATATAGTGTTCTACAACATTTAAAATAGATTTAGGTATTGGAATAATACGTTCTTTATTACGTTTTCCTAAAACTTTTATGGTCCTTTCATAAAAGTTTATGTCCTTATCTTGTAAATTAAGTAGTTCTTGTAGGCGAATACCACTACCATATAGCAATTCTAGTATTAATTTATCGCGCCAATCCTCAAAACTATCAGCAAAGGGGTAATCGTCTAATAATTGTTTTATTTCAGTTTCTCTTACAAAGACAGGCAAGCTTTTTTTTACTTTAAGTCCTTTAAGTTGTATAGTTATATCAGAGTTTATATACTCCTTTTTATATAGAAAACCATAAAATGCTTTTAGAGAAGCGATCTTTCTGTTAATAGAGCGGTTGTTTAAACCTTGCTTAGCTAACTCTATTATCCATGACCGTAAAAGTTTAGAAGTAGCGTGGCTAAGTTCTTCAATTTGAAAGTGTGTTTGAAGATAACACGATAGCTGAGTTAAATCTGTTTGGTAAGCACAAATGGTATGCTTACTTAGACGTTTTTCGTAAGTAAGGAAATTAATAAAGTTTTCAAGCATATAAGTGATAGGCAAAGTTTATTATTAAGGAATAATAATACAGAATGTAAATGAATATACATTTGAAAGTTGTATGTTTCACTACACTTTCCCTATATTATAAAGGTATAAAGTGAGCCAACAAAGGTTATTAACCGTACTTATTGAGACTAAGAAAAAATAAACTTTACAACAGTGAGATTATATTTGAGTATAACCTTACTGTTGTAAATATAATGAGGGAAAATATTATTTTGACTATGCGTTTGCTTGTTGCTGTAAATGTTGCTTATAAATAGCTTTTAACTTCTCCTCTCTACGTTTAATAGAAGGTTTTGTATAATATCTTCTGCTCTTAACTTCTTTAAGTACTTTCACCCGATCTATTTTCTTCTTAAAGCGTTTTAATGCTCTCTCTATGGGTTCATTATCTTTAACCTGTACTACAATCATAATTTGTTCTATCTGTTTTTTTATATAAGCAACAAAGGTACATTCAAATAAATGATCTTACAACTGCTTTAACGATATCTTATTTACTGTACCTTATAAAAATACTGCTTTTATCACAAATTTTATACTATGTAGTGGCACAAAATGTTGTAATATGCTAAGAGTGCTGTTCCTTATATATTTTTATTTAAAAATACGTTATCAAAATTTTTATTGAACCGGGTCGTAACCACTTTTGCCATATGGATGACAGCGTAAAATACGCTTGCCAGCCAACCAAATTCCCTTTACAATACCATGCTTGTTGATTGCTTCATGTGCATATGCTGAGCAAGTTGGCTGAAATCTACAACAGGGTGTAAGGTAGGGAGCTAATGCAACTTGGTATAACCAAATAGGAAAGATAACAATTTTCTTTAGTAGCCGCATAATCTAAAGTATAGGATAAATTTAAGATAAGGTCAGATCAGCGTAACAATGCTAAGTAAAATGGTATAAGTAAGAGCGCATGTGTTATCTAAAGACAAAATCTCTATCTCTCTAGCGTTAGCTAGTTGTCAGCCTAACTATAACAAACAAGTTTACAGGTTGATTAGTCATAGTGTTTGTTATTAGTGGATTATAACCAGTAAAAGTGCTGTAAACTCTTATACATAGGAAATATAAGCTTACTATAATCACTAAAAACACGATACCTTTCTCTCCAAAATTAAACTACTGTCCTTTGTCCTATAATTTACGTTCAACTTCTTTTTGTTCAAACCCTTCGATGGTATCATTTACTTTAAGGTCATTAAAATTCGTAATGCTAATACCACACTCAAATCCTGTTTTTATTTGTTGCATTTCTTCTTTAAAATGTTTTAAATGCTTAATTGAACCTGTATAGATTACAATGCCATCCCTAATAACACGTATTGGATTATTCTTTTTAATATGACCTTCAGTAACATAGCAACCGGCTACAGTACCTGTTCCAGTAATTTTAAATATGTCTCTTACTGATGCGCTTCCTGTAATTATCTCTTCTATGGTAGGGGCTAGCATACCTTCCATAGCATCTCTTATATCATTGATAGCATCATAAATAATAGAATAAAGACGTATTTCAATACCTTCTTTTTCAGCTAGCTTACGTGCAGGAGGTGTAGGTCTTACTTGGAAGCCTATTACAACAGCATCGGAAGCTGCAGCGAGCAAAATATCTGATTCTACAATAGCTCCTACGCCTTTCTGTAAGAGTGTTACTTTAATCTCCTCTGTAGATAATTTAAGGAGCGAGTCGGAAAGTGCCTCTACAGAGCCATCTACATCTCCCTTTAATATTATATTAAGTTCTTTAAAGTTGCCGATAGCTAATCTCCTTCCTATCTCATCAAGAGTAATATGTGTTTTAGTTCTAAAACCTTGTTCTCTTAAAATTTGTTGCCTTTGTGTAGCAATATCTCTAGCCTCTTTTTCAGTATTCATGGCCTTAAAGAGATCGCCAGCTTGAGGAGCCCCATTAAGTCCTAGCACCTGCATAGGAGTAGAAGGACCTGCTTGCTTAACAGGTTTACCCTGATAATCAAACATAGCTTTAATTTTACCATAATAAGCACCAGCTAGTACTACATCGCCTATACGCAAATTACCCTCTTGAACCATTACCGTGGCTAGATATCCACGCCCTTGATCTAAAGAAGCTTCTATCACTGTGCCTCGAGCCTTCTTGTGGGAATTTGCTTTAAGTTCTAGTAGCTCAGCTTCAAAAAGAACCTTTTCTAATAGTTCTTTTACTCCTTCACCGCTTATAGCAGATACTCCTTGGCTTTGATATTTCCCTCCCCAATCTTCTACTAAAATGTTTAAATGAGCTAACTCTTCTTTTACTCTCTCTGGATTGGCTTGAGGCTTGTCCATCTTGTTAATAGCTATGATGATAGGTACTCCTGCTAGTTTAGCGTGGTTGATCGCTTCTTTGGTTTGTGGTCTTACACCATCATCGGCAGCTATTACAATAATAGCAATATCTGTTAATTTAGCACCACGAGCACGCATGGCTGTAAAGGCTTCATGTCCAGGAGTATCAAGAAATGCAATATGTTTACCATTTTCTGTAATTACTTCGTAAGCACCTATATGTTGAGTAATACCCCCTGCCTCTGTTTTGGTAATCTGTGTATTACGGATATAGTCAAGTAAAGACGTCTTTCCGTGGTCCACATGTCCCATAATTGTTACAATCGGTGCTCGCTCTACAAAATCTTTTGGATCGCCTTCTTCTTCCTCTTCTAGCTCTTGTGTTTTAACATCTGTGAACTCTACTTGATATCCGAATTCATCTGCAATAATTGTAATAGCTTCTGCATCTAATCGTTGGTTAATAGATACCAACATGCCTAAATTCATGCAAGTTGATAAAAGCTGATTAATAGTTACTCCCATTAAAGAAGCTAAGTCACTGGCAGCAATAAACTCTGTAACTTGCAGTTTCTTGGCATCCTGGGCAGCTTGTAAACGCTCTTCTGCCTGTTCTTCTGCTAGTAAAGATCTTTTCTCTCTTCTATACTTAGCTCTGCTAGCAACATTTTTGCCTCCTCCTAACTTAGCTAGCGTACTTTTTATTTGATCTTGTATTTCTTTTTCTGATACAGCAGTTTTAGTAACTACAGGTGTCTTATGAGTAACTTTACCTTTTGGTTTATATTTATTAATATCCTCTTCCCTTTTACCTAAGCTAGGTGATTCTGATGGAGAAGCAACTCTTTTTCTAGGCCTTTTTTTGTTCTTTTTATCTATATCAGATGAGGCTACTTGCTGAAATTTTTTTGGCTCCTTTTTTTCCGCTAATTCTATCTTCCCTAATACAGTAACTCCCTTAAACTCTCCTTGCTTAGAAAAGTCTATTTTTTCAGGTCCTTTAGTAATAGGTGCTTGCTCTACTTTTGATGTTTCATCTAGTTTTTGTTGAATCTCTTCATCCTGTTCTTGTACTTCTGTTTCTAGCTTAAGATTTTGCTCTTCCTCTTGTGGTTCTTGAGGAAGTTCTATTACCTCTAATTCTTCTTTTTCTTCAGTTGGTGGTTCAGGTTGTAATATAGGAGGTTCTTCTGTTTTCTGTTCTATAATAGTAGGTGCGGCAATAACAGGAAGACTAATTTTTTCGATTTCTGTTTGTTTCTCTTTAGGAGAGGTGTGTTTAATGGTTTCTTGCTGCTTAGCAATAACCTTAGGCTCTTTTTCATAACTTTGCCCAATTACTAATTCTGCTGCTTCTTCCTTATCCATGGCAGAGTCAGCAAATTCCTCAGCTAGTATTTTGTACTGTTCTAAGGTAATTTTAGTGTTAGGCTTGTTTTCTATACGAAAGCCTTTTTCCGATAAATACGCTGCTATCGTAGTGGTGGCTACATTGAGCTTACGTGCTACTTGACTTAAACGTATTGTTTTTTCTTCTACCATGGAATGATGGGGTGTTATTCTTCAAATTCTTGTTTTAATACTCTGTAAAGCTCATCAATAGTTTCTCTTTCTAAATCTGTTCTTCGCTCTAAATCTTCTTTAGGTATTGCTAAAACACTCTTAGCACTATCAAGGCCTATTTTTTTTAGTTCGTCAATAATCCAAGGCTCTATTTCATCAGCAAATTCTTCTAAATTTACATCTTCACCAATACTATCAACCTCTCTGTATACATCTATTTCTTTATCCACAAGTCTACTAGCCAGTTTTATATTTTGCCCCCCCTTTCCTATGGCTAATGAGACTTGGTCTGGCTTTAGGTATACAGCTACTCTATCTCCTTTCATTTGTATACTACTTATCTTCGCAGGGCTTAAAGCACGACTAATATAAAGTTCTAAGTTATCAGTATAGTTAATAACGTCAATATTTTCGTTTTGCAATTCTCTAACAATACTATGTATTCTAGAACCTTTGATGCCTACACAAGCGCCTACAGGATCTATTCTATCATCTAGAGATTCTACAGCAACTTTTGCCCTTTCTCCAGGCTCACGTACTACTTTTTTAATAGTTATGATACCATCAAAAATTTCTGGAACTTCACTTTCAAATAGCCTTTCTAAGAATATAGGAGAGGTCCTAGAAAGAATAACTTTAGGAGTACTTTTTTGTAGGTCTATTCGGTGTACTACAGCTCTTATATATTCACCTTTTTTAAAGGTATCCTTAAATATCTGTTCTGATTTAGGTAAAAATAGCTCTTTTCTTTCTTCGTCAACTAAAATGACTTCTTGAGGAAGTATTTGATGTACTTCCACAGTAATCATTTCTCCAATAAGTTGCGTATATTTCAAGTATAAAGCATCCTTTTCCAAATCTTTTACTTTTTGGATAAGTGTTTGTCTAGCAGCAGTAATAGCTCGCCTTCCAAAACTATCTACACTAATTTCTTCTGATACTTCTTCTCCAATATCAAAATCTTCTTCTATTCTTTTTGCTTCGGATAAGCTGATTTTATCATGGTCCCAAATATCTTCAGAGTTATCATCTACTACTTCTCTAAAGCGCCATATTTGTAAATCGCCTTGGTCTAGGTTGATAATAATGTCAAAATTATCATCTGTTCCAAACTTTTTATGAATCATTGCCTTGAATACTTCTTCCAAGATTCTGATTACCGTAGGCCGATCTACATTTTTAGATCTAGCAAATTCCGCAAATGTCTCAATTAGTTTTTTGCTCTCCATTTTCGTTTTTGTAAAAACGTATAATATATTTAGTGTTTTAAGCTTGGCATAACTGAAGCAAAAAGGGGCTTAGCCCCTCTAAAAACCCTTGCAATAGCAGCCTATTCAACACCTCTATCAAGAAAAACAAAAGCTTAAATTAGCTTTTGCAAACCTTTTACTAGGCAAAGATAATATTTGTTTCTTTAATAGTTTGCCAATTATTTAATTTAAGGAAAATTTGAGAGGCTACTAGTACATCTTGCATACAATATTTAGCTATGCGTGGCAAGTCGTTTTCTACATAATAGAAGTGGCTTACCTCGCTTCCATCCATTAGTGTTTTACTAGAATTTACTCCAAACAAATTGGCAAGCAGATCTAAAGAAGTAAAACTTTTTCTATCTCCAAACCTCCACATTTCCATGGTATCTAAATGAGTAACTTCCCATGGTTTCTTTCCTGCACAGTCTAATACAGTAGGTAAACTGATTCCATTTACTAGCATACGTCTGCATAGATAAGGAAAATCAAATTCCTTCCCATTGTGTGCACAAAGCCTAATATTTTCTTGCTGGTACTTTTCTTCTAATATATTTCTAAGCTGTTCTAAAAGCTCTTTTTCATTATGGCTGCTGAGTGCTTGAACATGTAAGGATGGATCTCCACAAATGTCAAATGTAATATGACCTAATCCGATAACTATTACTTTTCCGAACTCGGCATAAATAGCAGCTCTTTCTGAGAAAAGGTTATGAATTTCCTGTATATCTGTTGCTCCTAATGAAGTAGCTTTTTTGCCCCATAGTAGTTTTTGTGGCGCTGTTAATTTTTCATAATCAGCTACACAAGGTACAGTTTCTATGTCTATAAAGAGTATATTTTTTACTGTGCTTGGTATTTGCATAGCAGATAGTATGGTATTGATATGTTCGCTAAGTTAAAGCTTAATTGTTAATGACGAAAAAAATAAAATAAGTTTGCTGTGCTTAACGTATCATTACGGCTCTGGGTAAGAAAGAGAAAATCTTATTCGAATCATAATGATAAATTGCTAAGCGGTAATTGTTTACATTGCTATATGACCTTAATGTATCGCTAGTTGTAGTGGAGTTAAGCCCCGATTATTTGTAGCATGTAAGTCGGCGTCATTTTCTATTAGCAGCTCTACTATCTTTGTACAGTTTCCTGCAAAGGAGTTGCATCATACCTATTTTTAGCATTTACGTTAGCCCCTTTTTCTATTAAAAATTGAGCTATTTCTAAGTGGCCATATTGAATAGCTGAATAAAGGGAAGTATGCCTTTGCTTATTTTTGTGGTTTATATTTATAGATTTACTTTCCAATAATTATTTGGTATGTTATAAACTTAGGTCCGGTTATTGTTTATTAGTATTGATAAAGAAGATATAGCGTTGGTACATGGATTTTTTGAAATATTTTTTAGCTTTGTAACCTAAACTAAAAGACTTCACTATTTTGATGTCTGTTCTCTATACCTTGTACAGGATAGACGTCTCATTTCATTTTATCTTAAACAAATTACCAAAAACTTCATTTTTTATGACAATCAGCTTTAATATACTAAAACGAGATCTAACTTTATCTTTAATATTTAGCATAGGCTTGATTTTTAGCACTATTTCCTGTGGATGTAACGATGGTCCAACACAAGGCAATCATATAGGTAGGCTTACCTTTGCAGTAGCCCCTCTCCATTTATCTGAAACTAAGCCAAATACTACAGTTACCTTTCAACTAGCAGAAGCTAGAAAAAAAGTTAATTTAGAAAAATTTCAGCTAAAAGCTAGCATAATTGAACAAAAAGGGGGTAGCGGTAGTCAGCTAGAATATCATAATGCTAAAGGAGAGAAAGAAGTGGAAGAAAAGCTAAGTCGCCAACTCAATCACTTTGTAACATTAAATGATTTCGAGCATAATAATGGTACTCTGAAGGTAGACTTTAAGCTAAAGCCTAACAAGGAAGTAGATTTATTAATTTATCGGTTTGAAGCATTCGATTCTACTGGAAACCTAATAGATAGCTACGATGTAAGATATGAGCTAGATAAAACATTGCCTATTCTTAGCTTAAAAAGTTCAGCAAATTTACAAGGAAACGAAAAAGAAATAAAACTCAACATTCATAACTCTAGCAGTAAAATTGTAGGAGCTGGTACCCTCAAGTTGCGGATAACTCGTATACAAGGGGGTAAGGCTGTAATAGTAGGATCTAAACCTACTGATATTGCTAATACTTATGAAATAGAAATAGGAGAAGTACCAGCAGGTACTAAAAACCTCGCACAAAATTTAACCATAGATTCAAAGACTGATTCAAAAGCTGCTTTTGAAATCCAACTAATTTGCCAAGGGGAAATTCAAGAAAAGCCTATCTCTGTAAGTTGGCAACAAAGCAACCTACAAATTCAAGGTTTGACACCATTTGTAGGTGATAACGAAGCTAGCTTCATACTTTGCAATAATGTAGCAGCTATAGATCCTCGTGAATTTATTATAGAAATAACCAGTGACAATGCAGTAGATTTTGCTTTTATAAAACAAGATGGTAATCTACTAAAGGCAAAAAAAGCAATAATATTATTAGATAAATTGATTGGTTCTGTTCTCATACCGGTGAATAAAAACACAGTTCCTATTCGTTTTAAATTAGTTAACCCAAATGGAAAAGATGAGAGCCAGGTGACTATACGTGTCAAACGAGCTGATGAAGAGGTCACCAGCCAAATGACAACTTGGAAAGCACAAGGAGTTAGTTTAAAAATGGAGGCTTCATCTCACACTTTCAAGGACCAGGATAAAATCAATATTACTTTAAAGAATATAGGTGACATAGTAAATACTAATAAAATAAGGTTAGTACTTAGCAATAATCAAGATGTTGCTTTTAAAATAGAGAATTTGCCAGCTAGTACTGCAATTAATACTACATTAAAAACCATTATAGGGAAGGAGCAATTAGGAGCGAAAAAGAGCCTATCCTTTTCTTTACAAAAAGATCCAATTCTTGCTCCGGATATATATAGTGCAGACCTTACTGTAGAACTGTTTGATGAAGCGAACTTTAGTTTGCATAAAATAGCACTAACCTGGGTAAACCAAACCAAAATAGGTACAGTATTAAATCCTCTTAAAAATAAGTTAAATGAACTTGTCAAAAATTATAATCAAGAGATTACTAATTCTGAAATAGCATTATCCTTGAAAGGGTTAGGAGTAAAGTCTGATTACGATGCTTGGTCTAAAAGTATAAAAGAGATAATTGGTATTGAAAAGGAGCTTAAAAGTTTACTGCAAATGATAGATTTAAGTAAGATGGATCATGAACTGCAGCAAAGTACTAAATCTGGTATCGGTTTCCTTGTTAATGAGACTCTCAAATCTGCAAACTGGAAAATCATGGGAGCTATTGAGATAGCTAAAAATGGTGTAGATCATTATGCTGGACAAGCTGAAGATGCTAGTCAGAAGTTAAATGTTGGTGATACAGACATTAACCTACGTAGCTTAGATGAAGCTTTGTACGATATGAATAAAATGCTTGGCTATGCTAATGATATAGCTGGTGCCTATGGTATAAAAGAAGGTAAAGATATTGCTCAAGAAGCTAAAGAAATAGCTGTAAATGTTGAAAAATTAGTAAAGGAAACTAAAGAACAAGCAGTTAAGAAGAAGGCGAATAAAGACGCAAAGCCTACAGGAGAAAACAACCCTGCATTAATTACTCAAGAAATGGTTAACTATGCTAATGGTATATCATCTTTTCTAAAAGATCTATTAACCAAGCTAAAAGATGGTGAAGCCGTAAATGTTAATCAAATGGGTATCGAATATCACTATCATCCTACTGCTTTGGGGGAGCTCATAGACCAACTTGTACGTTGGCAACATACTCCAGAGCAGAAAAAACTAAACATGGATATAATACGTGCTTTATTAGATCGAGGGGCTGATATTACAATTGTTCCTGATAATGATCTACATGATGAGGGCTCAGTACTAGATTTTGTATTTCGCGAAAAGAACATAGTAATGTTGAAATTCTTATTGAATGAACTGATTACAAGAAATTTAGATAAAGCATTGAATTATAAACTTGGGGAAAATAGACGTAGCCTTTTGCATATAGCTATTGCTTATGGTTTGAATGAAGAAGCAGAAAAGCTAATAGAAAAAGGGCTTGATATAAATGCACAAGATGTAAATGGAATTACTCCCTTACATTTAGCTGTTCTTAGAACTAATAGAGGGGGAATAAAATTGTTGTTAGATAAGGGTGCTAATATAAACATACCCAATAAAAGAAATAAAATACCAAATGACTATTCAAAAGTTCATTTAGGTGAAGGTCTAGATGAAAGGATTAAGCCTAAAGCAGCACAATAAAACTAGAATAAATTACTTTATACCTTGAAAAACTATGTATAGCGGTTGTATCGACAGGAGTCATTTCGCCCCTGCCGATATTGCTTATAATCTGTGAAGTCTACTTGATAACTACTTAATACGTTAAAGACGATTGTCAAGCCGTATTTTATTAAAAAACATAGGTTATTGGTACAATGCTTTGCTGAATTCTTAAATTAGGACCTAATCCGAGTTAGATTTGATTATAATATCTTCACCTAAGTAAATTTTAAGAAAAAATAGGCTTCTCCAATTGTATTTTTATATTAGTTTCAATAATCTTTTTAGCAATTTAGTGTTTCGCATATCATAAATTTTTAGGCTTTATTTAGCATTATCTCAATATCCGCTAGCTAAATAATTTGTGCTTTGTTGTACCCGTTGTTCCCAATTTTGCCTATAGATTCTGTTTGTGTGTTTATCATAAATTAATAGGAGGTTTTCGGCATTTTTATACTCTGCGTTATGCGTCCAGTTATAAGAGCCAGTAAGTACATATTTATCATCAATAACCATCACTTTATTATGTGCTACACCAGTTACCTTATCAATAAAGATAATAATACCATTTTTAGATAATTTTTTTAATTGCGACCCTCTTTGAATCAACTGCGAGCGATCCACTAATATTTTAACTGTTACTCCCTTCAAATGAGCTGCAATAAGCGCCTTCGCAATACGGTTAGAAGTAAAATAATAGGCTTGTACAAGAATTTCTTCATGCGCTTCTGCAATGGCTTTTTCTATTAAATAAATACATCGTCCCCCAGGGGTAAAACAAACCTCAATCGTTTTCCGATCATCGCTAATACAACTACAACTGTATAACAGGGGATTAAGTGTAAGCGTCCCTAACAACAACAGTGTCAAAAATATGTTTAACAACTTGGCTACTTTTCTTGTTTGCCAGGAAATAGCCGTTTTTTTCAAGCACATATAATGGTATAAGTATTGATTTTGATGAAAAAATAAACTTAATTATTTAAAACTTAAAAATAATTCTTATGCTAAAACCTGT
>ERZ778018.514-NODE-514-length-55526-cov-26.512376_pt1 | contig 55526 bp, 44 predicted proteins | sample MGYA00375748_ERZ778018 | MGnify/ENA primary metagenome ERZ778018 (study PRJEB29350, sample SAMN05509839) | bioreactor metagenome | biome: bioreactor; material: wastewater | place: South Africa: University of Cape Town | collected 2014-04-22 ... | reverse complement strand
TCCGGGAGTTGTTCAGCGTAAGCCACCAGCTCCGCAGAAACTGCTATTACTAGGGGTCCAGCCGAGATACGTGTAAAAACAGGACACACTCCTAGATTAATCTTTTCGTGTCAAATACTTAGTAAGGAATTTGGAGTGTGGCGCTTCCCTCGACGTTGCAGCTCCTTATTCAAGTATGAGTTCGGCCACGAAAGGATCGGGCACCGCCTCCGCGTCGATCAAGTAGTCACCGAAGCGCTTGATGTGCCCGGTCATGTATGGGCTCATGGTCGCAACGTCCTGGCGACGCGGCTTCATCCCCTCGTTTACCAGATCACGAAGAATCCGCGTAAGATCGACCGCGTTGCTAAAAATGATCGCGTTGGTGACCAAGTCGTTGTACTTGACCATCTTTTCCTGTTCCTCCGGATCGTTGTCGGAGATCACCCCTTCCCCTCCGAAGAAGTTCCATTTGGCGAAACCATTGTAGGCCTCGACCTTGTTGGTGGACGCCGTGATCTTTTCGCGCAGATCTAGGTCCGAGATGTACCGGAGCAGGAAAATGGTGCGAACCACACGTCCCAGTTCACGGAAGGCCTGATAAAGGCGGTTCTTGCGACTGTCGTTGCCCAATTTGCGCAGGAGCGTGACGGACGAAATCTTGCCGGCGGAGATAGAAAGCACGACGCGCAGCAGGTCCTTCCAGTGAACCTCGATCAGCGACCAGTCGATCGTGTCCTTGAACAAACTGTCGATGTGCTCATAGCGCGCGTCCGGGGCTGGCCGGAAGAACTTTAGATCCTGCCAGTTGCGGATGCGAGGCATCAGCTTGATGCCCAGCAGGTATGACAAGGCGAATACCGGCGCCGATTGGCCCTGTGTGTCGGCGTGGATGGTGTCTGGCTGGATGTCCGACTTGTTCTTCAATAACCCATCAATGATGTAGATCGCCTCCCACACTCCGCACGGGATGAAATGCGAGAACAGCGCGACGTAGGTATCGGAGACATGGTGATAGGCGATGCCACCATAGCCGCCGTAGCGTATGTGGTACTCGGCCATGAGGTTCTGGTCATACATGTCGTATTTGGTGCCATCGGCAGCAGCGCTCTTACCGTCGCCCCACACCTTGGGCAGGTGCAGCGTGTTGTAAGCATTGACGATGTCCTTGATCGCTAGGTCGAGCTTGGCTGGGTTGACGTGGCGGCGATTGACGAAAGACAGCATGTGCGGAGTAACGGCGCCACGAAAATGGCGGGCTGCCTGTACTGGGCCCAGATTACAACCGTAGGTAAAAGACGTGAGGATGTATCGCTCGGTCGCGCGATCAATTTTAGGATCGGACCCGGAAAGCGGGCCAAAATGGCGAGGAAAGCCAACCCAGTGCGCGACGTTGCACAAGATGTCCAGCACGTTGCGCTCCGGCATGCGCGCAAGGATAGTGGTTTCCAAGGTCTTAGCCGATTCGACGGGTTCCTTTGCAGTGACGCGCTTGAGCACCGGCAAGCCATTAGCATCAATGACGACTTGGTTGTTTGCAGGATAAGCGGCATCGATTTCTTCGGCGACGCTTGTCAGCTCGTCGCGCAACCGGGCGACAAATGCCGTGGAATCCGTGGGCAGGTCGATTTGGCTGCAGTAATCGACCAGATGCGCCTGACAGTCCTCCCAGCTCAACAGCTGGTCGCGGTAGTCGGCGTATTCCTCGGAGCCGGCAATTGCCACGTCGCCGGTCTTCAGTTCGTTGGCCAGGCAGGAAAAAACACAAACCTCCAAATGCCGACGATGCAGGCGCGCATGTCCGACCTCGTCACGCTGGGTTACCGCACGCCGCCATCGTTCGTTGGCGAACGACAGGTCGATCGACTCATCCAGCCAATCGCCACGCCGCGATTCGTGCTCAAGCACAAGATCCAGTGCCTCCATCAAGCTTCGATCTTCGCTGGTTGATGCCAAATCGAGCAGCCGAACCATCCGGAAAATTGTAGGACGATGACTCTTGTAGAACCTCCAGACCAGGGGGTAATAGTTGTCGCCACTGTAGGCATTGATCGCGGCACAATCTTCCTGCAGGGCGTCCACGCCGCCACGTTTCCGCAAGAGCTGGCGAATTTCTCGACCGGCCTCCGTGTCGCTAGGGTGCGTATCCAAGACCTGGATGACATCGGCCAGCGTGGCGACGATCGCTTCGGTTTTCTCGCGGTGACGGACCCGCAAACGCTCCATCTCCTCCTTGGCACGGCGGTGGAGGTTGTTCATCCGCTTGATGTACATCGCGGCCAGATCGTCGCGTGCGTGGATACGAGCGCGGTGAATTAGGCTCAGCACCAGCATGTGCCGTTTAGGGGCGCCAAAATCCCGCAGCTCGGCCGCGTCTAGGGCCTTCGCTTCCGCGGCGAAGTGTTTGATCTTCACTTCCGGTACGTCGGCCAACAGATGGATGTCGCCCACCAGATGGGAGAGGCGTGCGATGTGCTCGATCAACCGCTGAAAGTGCTGTAGCGAGGAGCGCTTGGGCAACTGCTTGATCAACTGCAAGGGGCTCTGGCGACGCCCGGTATCCACGTCGAGCAAGGCATCTAGTTGCGCAGCTTCCGCGTTGGTCAGTCGCTGCTGGACCAAGCTGAACAAGCGTTGGTTGACCAATGCCCGTACCCGTCGTGCCAGACGATCCAGCGTACTGAAGGCCGGTAGTTCGATCTTGTCCTTGATCAGTTGCTCGATTGCCGCATTGATCAAATCCGCCGGATTATCCATCACGCGCGCGGCCGTCCCCACCGCGCGAGTTGCCGCGTGCATGCCGCATTCCCGGAAGGCCGCGACGCCCATTCGTTGCCGGATGGCGGCGTGATAGCGATACAGTGTGCGCGCCTCTAAGGGCGCAGGTCGGGCGTGTCCGCTAAGCCGCAAAGCATCGCGGACGTGGCGCATAATGGTGACTGGCACCGCTTCCAGCGTAGGAAAGTACCCCAACCGTTGAAAGCCTTTCAGCAGCAGTAAGAAGCTGAGGCGCCGTGTCGGCTTTCGTACTTGTCGTATAGCCCACGCGACTTCGTCATCGGTCGGTGTATAGATTTGGGCCAGTTCACTCGCGGATGGGTTGCGCTTGAAGAAGGGATAAGCAGTCCGTTCGATCGATGCCATGGCGGAGACAGTAATCTAGCCAGCCCATAGCGTAGATCGCGATGGGCGTGTGCGGGTGGTGTCACCCGAGAGTCTGCGCACGCATCCCAAGGTGGAAGAGGGGGTTATTCAACCCTTGGCGCTCCAGCACGGCCTAAAAAGCGCTGGCCGACATGCCAGCGATCACTGGGGGAAGTGCGTCATACGTGCTGTCCATAGTGACGTCGGGGCCTTGAGCCGATCCAGTCAGGAGGGATCTAAACGCCTCTTCGGTTTTGCGCAGCTAGCTTGAAAGTTTGGGAGGTGATATCGAATGAAGTCGGACATCGAACCGCGAAATGCGTTGGCCTCCGTCGGAATGTCGAGGTCGAGGGCCTTGCTTATCTTGGCAGCGAGGGTCCGCTGTCGCTCAGTGGGCGGCAACAGATCGCGGTCTACCACTTGGTAGAGGGCAACGGCGAACCACCCGCCAACCTCCCATAGCAAGCGCGACTGCCCTCCGGCGTCGTGATGGCGCCCCAACTGAACGCGGAACGCCTCTGCGAGCATCCATGGAATATGGAGGTCTAGGGAGGCATCGGTCTCTGGGTCATGGATCCGAAGCACAGGGGTTGTCCGCTGTGATACTTATAAGTAGTCTATCTATAAGGTGGTAGAGTGGAAAGTAGCGCCGACCTAGCGTGTCGGCATGACGAAACCGACCACCCTGGCGGTCAAGCTTGGTCAATCTCTGCGCGCTCAACGCCGAGTTACCGGGCTCAGCCAAGACGACTTCGCGGACCGGATCCATATGCATCGGGCTTACTACTCGGCGATCGAGCGCGGGGAAAAGAACGTCACGCTGACCACGTTGCAGCGTGTCGCGCATGGATTTGGCGTCAGCATGAGCAGTTTGCTCAAAGACCTGGACTAATCGCGGCCGATCATGGCGCCGGGCAAAGCTTCGAAACTGCAAGCGCTACTGGAAGCAGCCCGGTCGCCGACGACTTCCGAGGAAGCTCGGCGCGCCGACGAGGCCGTATTCAAGGCGCTCCTCGACGCTACGGTATACGCGCACGTTCCCGCAGGAAGAACACCACCCGATCGCATCCGGTTCATCCAGTTCGTCAGGCCTGACAACAAGCAGACTGTCCTGCCTTTTTTCAGTGACCGTGAGCAGGCAGAAGCGGCGTCGGCAGGGAAGGTGGGCATTGTCGCCATGAGCGGTCGCCGCCTGTTCGAGCTGACGGAGGGTGCGACGCTCATGTTGAACCCGAATCTTGACGGGGTCGCCTTGTATCCACCTGAGGTCAAAGCTCTCTTGGCGGGCCGGTCTCTGGGCTTCTTTGCTCCAGAGATCATGAAAGAGGGCGAGCCGGCAGGGGTGTGTCCACCAACCATCTCAACAGACGCGTTGGTCCTCGCACTACGCGCGCTCTTCAAGCAGGAACCCGCGGTGCGCGCTGGCTACCTAGTGGAAGTGCATCCCGAGGCTGAGGGTGCTGACGTCTACCTCTTGATGGCGTTGGTAGTTGCATCAGGAAACGAGGAGCGCCTCTTGCACCTGACGACATTGGAGATGAACTCCATATCGCCGGTTCCGGAGCTCCCCATCAACTTGGCGTGCGTGGCTTCGGACGCCCCGATTCTTGAAGTGTGCAGGCACGGTATCCAGTTCTACGGCACCTGAGAGTGATCTCCATCCACTCAAGGGGATGCACGGTGAGCCGTTTGCCTGCATCTCTTTGGTGATTAGGGAGCATTATCGCGGGTAGCGTCAGGAGCCCCAGCGTCAGACGCTGAATACAACCGGCTTTGGGGATGAGGCAGAACTCAGGGGCGATCGTGCTCAGTCTTGGCCTCTGGGCGGTTCCGACAGAGGCAGATTTATTCGGATCACCGTTCCCACCCCATCGACGGGCAGCGCTTCCACGCTGCCGCCGTGCGCGCCGATCATGCCGCGGCAGATCGCCAGCCCCAGGCCGGTGCCCTGCGGGGCGCGGTCGCCGCGGGCAACCGAATAGAACATGTCGAAGATGCGTGCGCGTTCGTCCTCGGGAATGCCGGGGCCGCGGTCGGCTACGTCGATCAGCAGGCGTTCGTCGGCAACGTGCACGGTAATGCGCACCGGCTCTTTCGGCGGCGAGAAGCGCGCGGCGTTCTCCAGGATGTTGAAAAGCGCCTGCTCGATCAGTGCCGGGTGCACGTACATCAGCACCGCGTCGCGCGGCGCGTCGGTTTCCACGCGCAGGTCGGGAAACAGCTTGCGCAGGCGGCCCAGCGCGGCGCCGACTATCTCCGCGGTGTCGGTCCAGTCGCGGTTGAGGTTGAGCGTGCCGTGGCCCAGGCGGGTCATGTCCAGCAGGTTCTGGATGTAGCGGTCCAGCCGCTGGCCTTCGCCCAGGATCGAGGCCAGCAGTTCACGCCGTTCGGTCGCCGGCAGCTTGTCCTCGTAGCTCACCAGCGTGCCGGCGGCGCCGATCATCGAGGCCAGCGGCGAGCGCAGGTCGTGCGAGACAGACGACAGCAGGGCGCTGCGCAGACGCTCGGTCTCGCCCTGCACGCGGGCGCCCTCCAGCGCATCGGCGAGCCGCGCGCGTTCGAGCGCACGGCCGATGTCCTGCACCATCGCCAGGGCGAGGCTGCGTCGGTCGGGGTTCAGCGCGGCCGGGTCGTCGAAGCGCAGCGCCGCCACACCGAGGCGATGATCTTCGGTGCCCAGCGGCAGCATCCAGCAGGCGGCGCCATTGAGCGTGTCGGTATGGCGGCCGGCGGCCTCGGCGTGGCGCTCGCACCAGTCGGCGGCCGCCTGATCCTGGTGGCTGAGCGTAAAACTGCGCGGCGCGCTGGCGGCCGGCTGCAGACGCTGGTCGGCGTCGCGCACGAGCAGCGCGGCGTGGACACCCAGCGCTTGGGCCAGCGCCTGGGTACCGGCCTCGCGCACGGCATCGGCGTCGGTGCTGGCCGCCAGTTGCTGCCCCAGGCGCAGCAGCGCGCGTGCGCGCACCTGTGCGTCGCGCAGCGAGGCCACCTGGCTGGACAGTCGGGTGGCCAGCCGGCTGCATACCAGCGCTGTGACCAGAAACAGGGTTACCGCCAATACGTCGTCGGCGTTGGCGATCACCAGGGTGTAGCGCGGCGGCGCGAAGAAAAAGTTATAGCCGAGGAAGCACAGCACGGCCGTATAGACGGCCACTGACATGCGTGTACGCACCGCCACTGCCAGCACGGCGATGAGAAAGATAAGCGAGAGGTTGGCTACCGACAGGTAGCGGTCGGCGGCAAAGGCGGCCAGGAAGGCGATGCCGGCGGCCAAGGTAGCGTAGCCGTAGTCGCTGCGTGATCCGCGCTCACGGGCGATGCGCAGCCGCCGCGCCTGGGCGCGCTCCGCCGGTGTGGCGATGATGGTCAGCTCCATGTGCGCGCCTCGCCGCAGCAGCTGCTGCGTGAGCGAGATGCCGAGCAGGCGCGCTATCGGGCGCTCGCGGGTGCGGCCCAGGATGATCTGGCCGACGCCCTCGCGATCGGCATGGGCGAGCAGTTCGTCGGCGATCACGTGGCCGCGCAGGATGATCGCCTCGCCGCCCAGACGCTCGGCCAGGCGCATGGCGGCGTCGAGCCGCTCGCGGCGGGCCGGCTCCAGCTCCGCGCTGGTGTCGACGAAGGCGACGCTCCACGGTGCGCCGCGCCGCTCGGCGATACGCCGGGCCACACGTACCAGGTAGTCGCTCTGGCCGTAGCCGTCGATCGCCGCCAGCACGTGCCGGCGCACCGGCATCGCGGTGCCGCGGGCAAGCATGTGTTCGCGCAGGTCGTTGTCGACATGGCCGGCGATGGTTTCCACCGCCAGCTCGCGCAGCGCCGCCAGGTTGGTCGGCGAAAAGAAGGCGTTGAGCGCTGCGGCCGCGGTTTCCGGCACGTAGACCTTGCCCTGTTTGAGCCGGCCGATCAGCTCGCGTGGCGGAAGGTCAACGAGCACGATGTCACGCGCCCGGTCGAGGAAGGCGTCGGGCACGGTTTCGCGCACGGTGATGCCGGTGATCCGGCGCACTTGGTCGTTTCGGCTCTCCAAGTGCTGCACGTTGAGTGCGGTGTACACCTCGATGCCGGCGTCGAGCAGTTCGGCGATGTCCTGCCAGCGGCGGGTGTGGCGGCCGCCGGGCAGGTTGGTATGGGCCAGCTCGTCGACCAGCAGCACCGCGGGGTGACGTGCCAGCGCGGCGTCGAGGTTGAACTCGGTGAACTCGCGCTCGTGCTGCTTCACGGTGCGGCGTGGCAGCACTTCCAAGCCCTCCAGCAGCGCGGCGGTTTCCGCGCGGCCGTGGGTTTCCACCAGGCCGACCACCACGTCCACACCTTGCCGTTTCAGCTCGCGTGCGGCCGAGAGCATGGCGAAGGTCTTGCCCACCCCCGGCGCGGCGCCGAGGAAGATCTTCAGCCGGTGCTGGTCCGCGCTCTGCGTGGCATGCAGCAGGGCATCGGCTCGGGCGTCACGCGAGGAATCGGTCATCGTCGTGTCTCGTCGGCGACAGGGCGGATGGAGGGATCAGCGCCTGGCGAGTGCATCCAGCGCCAGGTTGAGTTCGAGCACGTTCACGCGGGGCTCGCCCAGCACGCCGAGCTGCCGCCCCTGCGTGTGTGCGCTCACCAGCGCCTGCACCTGCGCTACGTCGAGCCGGCGAAGCCGCGCCACCCGCGCCACCTGGTACTGCGCCGCGGCCGGGCTGATCTGCGGATCGAGCCCACTGCCGGAGGCCGTCACCAGATCCACCGGCACCGGCGCGTGGTTGCCTGGGTCGGCACCCCGCAGTGCGGCGATGCGCTGCTTCACCGCATCGACCAGGGCCGGGTTGGTCGGCCCCTGGTTCGAGCCGGACGATGCGCCGCCATTGTAGGGGTTGGGCGCGGTGGCCGACGGACGGCCCCAGAAATAGCGTGGGTCGTCGAACGACTGCCCGATCAGCGCCGAACCGACCGGCTTGCCGTCGCGCGTGATCAGGCTGCCGTCGGCCTGGTGCGCGAAGGCGAGTCGGGACAGGCCGGTGGCGGCCAGCGGGTAGAGCACGCCGGTGATCATGGTCATCACCAGCAGCATCAGGAAGGATTGGCGCAGTAGCTTGAACATGGAGGTGCTCGCTTCATTGAAAAAGTGCGGCCGTGGATGGCCGCGTTTGCTCTCAGCGATCGTGGATCAATCGCACTAGAACGTGCCTTGCAGCATCACGAAGCCGCGGCTGCCGCCGACGTTGCGGGTGTCGTTGGCGTCGAGGAAGCTGGCGGTACGGCGGTAGAAGTTGGCGTTGGTGGCATGGGTGATGCCGCCGCTGACCGACCAGTGCGGGTCGAACTGAAATTTCAACGTGGCGCCGAAGTCGCTGTAGCTCGGGCTGCGCGCGCCATTGGCCAGCGGAGTCGCCAGCGCGGTGGTGTAGTGCGTGTGGCCGGCATGCAGGGCCAGGCTCCAGGCCTCGGCCAGCGGGAAGCTGGCGTCCAGCTGCAGGTACGACGTGCCCTTCGAATCGCCGGTGTAGCCCTGCTCGGAGTCCACGCCGAAATAGTCGGTGAGCGTGCGGTTGTACTTCAGGGTGAACTGCTTCCAGCTCAGCGCGGCGTTCGCCTCGGCGGTGTTGAGCGAGCGCGAGGGCAGGCCGACTTGGTCGAGGTTGGCGCCAGGATAGACATAGCCGTACACGCCTGCGCGCCAGGACCAGTCAATGTTGATGGCCTGGCCGTAGCCGGCGTAAAGATCCAGCTCCATGGCGCCGCCGGGGTAGCTGCGCTCGCTGATGCTCGAACCCCAGAAGCCGGCGGCAAAACCGTCCGGGTTCGTGTAGTCGGCGCCGCCCTGGATGGCCGGGCGGCCCCAGGTCTGAGTGAGGCCGCGGAACATGTAGTCGGAGGTGATGGCGACGTTGCCGGTGACCGGATCAGCCGCGGCCTGTTGTGCGACGGCACCGTCGCAGGCCAGCGAGAGGAGGGCAGTGGATGCCGTGAGGTAACGCAGCTTCATTATGGACTCCGCGTCGCGTGCTGAAGGTGCGACGCACGGGTGGATGGGATGCGATCAGATGCCGGCGTAGCCGCCCAACTCGTAGTCGTCGCTGACGCTCGGTGCGGGTGCCGTGGCCGGCAGCGGCGACGTGCCGGCGCGCGGTGTGCGCACAGGCAACGCGATCACCAGGCCGCCATCGATCTCATCGGCCGACAGCTTCAGCTGCACGTCGTCGTGTGTGTCATCGGGGAAGGAAACAGAGACTTTCAAGGTATGCATGACGAGGTTTCTGTCAGTGGGTTGAGCGGGCCCGGCGACCGCCGGGCCCTGCGCGCCAGGCCTCAGGCCAGGCCGAGCAGCACCAGCAGCACGTCGATCAGCTTGATGCCCACGAACGGCACGACGACGCCGCCCAGGCCGTACACCAGCAGGTTGCGGCGCAGCAGCGCACCGGCGCCGAGCGCGCGGTACTTCACACCCTTGAGCGCCAGCGGGACCAGGAAAATGATGATCAGCGCGTTGAAGATCACCGCCGACAGGATCGCGCTCTGCGGCGTGGCCAGGTGCATCACGTTGAGTGCGTTGAGCGCGGGGTAGGTGGTGGCGAATGCGGCCGGGATGATCGCGAAGTACTTGGCGATGTCGTTGGCGATGGAGAACGTGGTCAGCGCGCCGCGGGTGATCAGCATTTGCTTGCCGATCTCCACCACCTCGATCAGCTTGGTGGGATTGGAATCCAGGTCGACCATGTTGCCGGCTTCCTTGGCCGCCTGGGTGCCGGTGTTCATCGCCACCGCCACGTCGGCCTGGGCCAGCGCCGGGGCGTCGTTGGTGCCGTCGCCGCACATCGCCACCAGGCGGTTTTCGGCCTGGATCTCGCGGATCAGTCCGAGCTTGGCTTCCGGCGTGGCTTCGGCGAGGAAGTCGTCCACGCCGGCCTCGGCGGCGATCGCTGCGGCGGTGAGCGGGTTGTCGCCGGTGATCATGATGGTCTTGATGCCCATCGCGCGCATCTCGGCGAAGCGCTCCTTGATGTCGCTCTTGACGATGTCTTTCAGCTCGATCACGCCCAGCGCCAGCGCACCGTCGGTGACGATCAGCGGGGTGGCGCCGCGGCGGGCGATTTCCTCGGCGATGCGCTTGACCGCCGTGGGCAGGTGGCTGTTCTGTGCATCGAGATGACGCTCCACCGCATCCAGCGCACCCTTGCGGATGAGTCGGCCATCGATGTCGACGCCGCTCATGCGGGTCTGTGCGGTGAAGGGCACGAACCGTGCGTCGCCCTCGGCCAGCGTGCGTGGGGCCAGGCCATAGCGCTCGCGCGCCAGCGTCACCACGCTGCGGCCTTCGGGCGTTTCGTCGGCCAGCGAGGCGAGCTGGGCCGCTTCGGCAAGGATGCGTTCGTCGATGCCCGGCGCCGGCGCGAAGGCGACCGCCTGGCGGTTGCCCAGCGTGATCGTGCCGGTCTTGTCCAGGAGCAGCACGTCGACATCGCCCGCCGCTTCCACCGCGCGGCCGGAGGTGGCGATCACGTTGGCGCGGATCATCCGGTCCATGCCGGCGATGCCGATCGCCGACAGCAGCGCGCCGATGGTGGTGGGGATCAGGCACACCAGTAGCGCCACCAGCACGGTGAGGGTGATCGGATGGCCGCTGCCGGCCACCTGCACGCTGTAGATGGAGTACGGCAGCAGGGTGACGCAGGCGAGCAGGAAGATCAGCGTGAACTTCGCCAGCAGGATGGTCAGCGCGATCTCGTTCGGCGTCTTGCGTCGTGCCGCGCCTTCGACCATCGCGATCATGCGGTCGAGGAAGGTCTCGCCCGGGTTGCGGGTGATGCGCACCACCAGCCAGTCCGACAGCAGCTGGGTGCCGCCGGTGACCGCGCTGCGATCGCCGCCCGCCTCGCGGATCACCGGCGCGGATTCGCCGGTGATCGCGCTCTCGTTGACGCTGGCGGCGCCCACGATGGCCTCGCCGTCGCCGGGCAGGATGTCGCCCGCCTGCACCAGCACCACGTCGCCGGCGCGCAGGTCGGCCGAGGACATCAGGGTCACGGCGGCATCGCGTTGCGGCGCGGCCAGCTTCTTGGCCAGCACGTCCTTGCGCGAGCTGCGCAGCGCGTCGGCCTGCGCCTTGCCGCGGCCCTCGGCCAGCGCTTCGGCGAAGTTGGCGAACAGCAGGGTGAACCACAGCCACAGGCTCACGGCGAAGATGAAGCCGGTCGGCGCCTCGCCGTGGCCGGCCAGCGCCTGCACCCACAGGCCGGTGGTGAACAGGCTGCACAGGAACACCACGAACATCACCGGGTTGCGGAACTGCAGCCGCGGCGAGAGCTTGCGGAAGGAATCGGCGACGGCCGCCAGCACCAGCTCACGGTTGAACTGGCTCGTCGCATGCGTGTGCGAAGTCATGGATCAGTGTCCCAGCAGAGATTCGACTATCGGCCCCAGGGCCAGCGCCGGCAGGAAGGTCAGTGCGCCGATCACGATCACCACGCAGGCCAGCAGCGTGACGAACAGCGGCGTGTGGGTGGGCAAGGTGCCGGCCGACGGCGGCACGCTGCGCTTGGCCGCCAGCGAGCCGGCCATGGCGAGCATCACCACGATCAGCGGATAGCGGGCCAGAAACATGCAGATGCCCAGCAGCACGTTCCAGAACGGCGTGTTGACCGACAGTCCGCCGAACGCGCTGCCGTTGTTGTTGGATGCGGAGCTCACGGCGTAGAGCATCTCGCTGAAGCCGTGCGCACCGGGGTTGGCCACGCTGCCGAACCCGGACGGGACCATCACCGCGATGGCCGTACCGATCACGACCAGCGCGCAGGGAATCAGCACGGCGATCGAGGCCATCTTCATCTCGTGTGCCTCGATCTTCTTGCCGAGGTACTCGGGCGTGCGGCCCACCATCAGGCCGGCGATGAACACCGCCACCACGGCGAACGCTAGCATGCCGTAGAGGCCCGAGCCGACGCCGCCGAAGATCACCTCGCCCAGCTGCATCAACCACATCGGGACGAGCCCGCCGATCGGGGTGAACGAGTCATGCATGGCATTGACCGAGCCGTTCGAGGCGGCCGTGGTGGCCGTGGCCCAGATCGTCGAATTGACGATGCCGAAGCGCGTTTCCTTGCCTTCCATGTTGCCGCCGGCCTGCAGCGCCGAGGCGTGCTGATCCACGCCCAGTCCGTGCAGCAGCGGGTTGCCGGCCTGCTCGGCGCCCGTGCACACCAACAGCAGCGGCACGAAGATCACCAGCATCGCCGCCAGCAGCGCCCAGCCCTGTCGACGGTCGCCAACCATCTTGCCGAAGGTGTAGCAGAGCGCCGCCGGAATCAGCAGGATCGCCAGCATCTCGAGGAAGTTGCTCAGCGGCGTGGGATTCTCGAATGGTTGCGCCGAGTTCACGCTGAAGAAGCCACCGCCGTTGGTGCCCAGCTGCTTGATCGCGATCTGCGAGGCGGCCGGGCCCATCGGCAGGGTCTGCGTCGTCACCGGCATCTGGCGCGTGGTGGCGTGGCCGGCGGTGTCCCCGGTCGTCTCAGTGTAGTGCGTGGTCTGCAGCACCGGCACCTCGACGTAGGGCTTGAAGTTCTGCACCACGCCCTGCGAGACCAGCACCAGGGTCAGCAGCAGTGACAGCGGCACCAGCACGTACAGCGTGCTGCGCGTGAGATCGACCCAGAAGTTGCCGATGCCCTGCGAGCTTCTGCGGACGAAACCGCGGATCACCGCGATCAGCACCGCGATGCCGGTGGCGGCGGAGAGGAAGTTCTGCACGGCCAGGCCCAGCATCTGGGTCAGGTAGCTCATGGTCGACTCGCCGCCGTAGCCCTGCCAGTCGGTGTTGGTGGCGAAGCTGATGGCGGTGTTCATCGCCGAGTCCGGCGATACCGCAGGCAGGTGCTGCGGATTCAGCGGCAGCCATAGCTGCAGCCGCTGCAGCGCGTACACCGCCAGCAGGCCGAGCAGGTTGAACACCAGCATGGCCCAGGCGTACTGCTTCCAGCCCATGTCCTCCTCGGGGTGGATGCCGCAGACGCGGTACAGCACGCGTTCCACCCCGGCCCCCAGGCGCGTGACGCGGTTGGGAGCATCGGAGAAGACGCAGGCCATGTAGTTGCCCAGCGGTTTCGCCAGCAGCAGGAGCGCGCCCAGGTAGAGGGCAATCTGGAGATAGTCGTTGCTGGTCATTCGAACCACTCCGGCTTGAGCAGTGCGACGCACAGGTAGCCCGTGAGGGCCACCGCGATTGCGGCAGCCAATACATAGATGAAGGTCATGGCGAGTTCCGTTGGAAAGTTCGCGGGAACGACGCGGCTCAGCGCCGGCCGAGCCGGTCGCACAGGCGCACGAGGGCGGCCGTCAGGGCGGCCAGCGCGGCAGTAAGCAGGAGGTAGGGCATGTCCATCGGGGTGGCTCCGTCAGTGCGATGGCGCGCACTCTAGGAACCGGCCCATAAGAAAGGGGTAGCGCGAATGCGCTACCCCATATAGATCGCGTAAAAAGTTGCTACTGACGACGTCCTTTTGACAATCCGCTTTGGGGCGCCTCGGGCGGACATCAGGGTAGGGCGATTAGGGCGGGTTATCGAAGGTAGGCTCAACGCACCCTCATGCTTGTTCACAGTGCGATCAGAGGCAGTTCTGGCCACGCCGATGCTGGGCGTGGCCCAGCCTCAGGAGCGGTTCAATGCGGCATATCCCGCAGCAGGTACAGGACGTCGACGTAGCACCCAGCCACAGATCGCCGGCAACACAAACAGGGTGAGGACGGTGGCCGTTACCAAGCCACCAATCACCACCGTGGCGAGTGGGCGCTGCACTTCGGCACCGGTTCCGGTGGCGATCGCCATCGGAACGAAGCCGAGCGACGCGACCAGCGCGGTCATCAGCACCGGCCGTACGCGTTCCATCGATCCCTCGACAACGGCCTCGTCGGTAGCCATGCCGTCCTCCAGTCGTTTGCGGATGGCGGAAATCAGCACCAGGCCATTGAGCACGGCCACGCCGGATACGGCGATGAATCCGACCGCGGCAGAGATCGAGAACGGGATGCCGCGCAGGAACAGCGCGAACACGCCCCCGGCGAGCGCCAATGGAACGGCGGTCAGCACCGTGGCGGTGAGCATCGCGTTGCCAATGGCCAGGTACAGCGCGACCGCGATTAAGAGGAAGCAGATCGGCACGATGATGGCCAGTCGCTGGGTCGCGGCCTGGAGATTCTGGAACTGGCCGCCCCATTCGATCCACGAGCCGCTGGGCAGCTTTACGTCGACGGCGATGCGTGCCTTGGCGTCGCCGACGAAGCTAGCCAGGTCGCGGCCGACCACGTTGGCCTCGACGTAGATGCGTCGCTTGCCGTTGTCCCGGCTCACCTCGTTGAGTCCTTGGGTGAAGCGGAACTGCACCAGTTGTCGCAACGGCACGGATGCTCGGGTGGTGCCTGTCGAGGCAGGAAGCATCACAGGCAGTGCACCGAGCACGTCCAGATTGTCACGCTGCTCACCGGGCAGGCGCACGACGATGTCGTAGCGTCGATCCCCTTCGAAGACCTGACCGGCGCTGCGACCGGCGAGGGCCGTGGACACCGTGTCGGCCACCTCCTTCACCGTCAGCCCGTAGCGGGCGATCGCGGCACGATCGAAGGCGATATCGAAGGTCGGAAAGCCTCCGGTCTGGGCAACGCGCACGTCCGCCGCACCAGGGATTCGGCGCAGACTGCCGGCAATCCGTTGGGCGGTGCTGGCGAGCTGCTCCAGGTTGTCGCCGTAGATCTTGACCGCCATGTCGCTGCGTACGCCGCCGATCAACTCGTTGAAGCGCATCTCGATCGGCTGGGTGACGTCGTAACTGTTGCCGACGATGGACTTCGTCTTCTCGCGGATCCGCTCGATGACCTGCTCCTTGGTAGTGACACCCTCCGGCCATTGGTCCTTGGGCTTGAGGATGATGTAGTTGTCCGACGCATTGGGCGGCATCGGATCAGCCGCCAGGCTGGCCGTGCCGGCCTTGGAGTAGACGGTCTTGACCTCGGGAAGGGTGAGCACGGCCCGCTCGAGCGGGAGGTCCATGGCCGCCGACTGCTCGATCGACGTCGAGGGGATGCGCACGGACGACAGATTGAGGTTTTGTTCGTCCAGCGTCGGCATGAACTCCCGGCCGACGAAGGCGAAGGTGACACCGGCCAGCACCACCACCAGCAGCCCGGCGATGAGGAAGGGGCCGGGGCGATGCACGGCACGTTGCAGCCACGGGCGATAACGCTGCTTGGTCACCACGATGGCCTTGACCTCCTGCTCGCGAATCCGTCCGCCGAGCAGGATGGCCACCATGGCCGGCACGAACGTGAGCGAGAGCACGAAGGCTGAGGCCAAGGCCAGCATCAGCGTGATCACCATCGGCGAGAACATCTTGCCTTCGACGCCCTGGAAGGTGAGGCAAGGCAGGAATACCAGGAAGATCACCAACTGGCCGTAGACCGTCGGCCGGATCATCTCCCGCGACGAGGCGATCGTTTCTTCCATGCGTTCGGCGAGGGTCAATTGGCGACCTTCGCGGTGCTGCCGTTCGGCCAGGCGTCGCAGCGCGTTCTCCACGATGATGACGGCGCCGTCGATAATCAGGCCAAAGTCCAGCGCACCCAGGCTCATCAGGTTGCCGGAGATGCCCAGCTGGTTCATGCCGATGGCGCTCATCAGCAGCGACAGTGGGATGACCAGTGCGGCGATCAGTGCAGCACGCCAGTTGCCGAGCAAGGCGAACAGGATAGCCACTACCAGCAGCGCACCCTCGGTGAGGTTGCGGGCCACCGTGGTGATGGTCGCCACCACCAGTTGCGAGCGATCAAGTGTGGGCACAACGGTCACGCCGGGTGGCAACGTCTTCCCGATGGCCTGGAGCTTTTCGCCCACTGCGTGGGCGACGGTTCGGCTGTTGGCACCGACCAGCATCAGTGCGCTGCCGACGACGCTCTCGTAGCCGTCGCGGCTGGCCGCGCCCGAGCGGAGTTCGCCGCCCACCCGTACACGTGCGACCTGTCCGACGGTAACCGGCACGCCCTGCCGGTTGGCGATGACGGCGCGCTCGATCTCGTCCACCGTGCGGATGCGTGCATCGCCGCGGACCAGGTAGGCCTCGCCGGAGCGGTTGATGAAGTTTGCTCCCACGGACAGGTTCGCGTCCTCCAGCGCCTGCGCGAGATCCGTGTAGGAGATGCCGTAGGCGGCCAGTCGGGCAGCGTCCGGCTCCACCACGTACTGCTTGACGTAGCCACCTAGCGAATCGACATCGGCGACTCCCGGCGTGGTGCGAAGTTGTGGCCGCACGATCCAGTCCTGCACGGTGCGCAGGTAGGCCAGTTGCGACACGCGGTCGGTGAGCCGTTCGCCGTCGTCGGTGAGAAAACTGCCGTCGCTTTGCCAGCCGGGCTGGCCGTTCTTCACCGTGGCGCCCTGGCCTTGGGGATGCACGTATTCGACGCTGTAATGGAAGACTTCGCCGAGACCGGTAGAGACCGGCCCCATTTGCGGCTCGGCGCCGTCCGGCAGGTTCGGCCGCGCCTGGGCGAGCCGTTCGCTCACCTGCTGGCGCATGAAGTACAGGTCCGCGCTCTCTTTGAAAATGGCGGTGACCTGACTGAAGCCGTTGCGCGAGAACGAGCGCGTGCTTTCCACGCCGTTGAGACCCGCCAGCGCCGTCTCGATGGGGTAGGTGACGCGCTTCTCGACCTCGACCGGGTTCAGCGTGGGCACCACGGTGTTGATCTGCACCTGCTTGTTGGTGATGTCAGGTGTCACGTCGATTGGCAGCAGGTTGAGCTGCCAGGCGCCGTAGCCGGCCACCAGCGCGGTCAGGAAAAGGATCAGCCAGCGCAGCCGGACTGCGCCACCAAGAATGCCGTTGATCATTCGTCTTCCCCGACGCCCTTGTTCAGCTCGGCCTTGACCAGAAAGGCATTGCGGGTGGCCACCTGCTCACCGGCCTGGACGCCGGAAAGAAGCTGCGCCATACCCCCGCTGCGGGTGCCGACCAGCACCGGCCGCGCGCGGAAGCCGTCGGCCGTGCGCACGAACACCACGTCATGGCCGTCCACGTGCTGCACGGCATCCTCCGGCACGGACAGGCCACTGGCCGAGCCACTGGCATGCAAACGCGCCTGCACGCCCTCGCCGATGACTAGAGCCGGCGTCGGGGCTGTGGGCGTCAAGACCACGGTGGCCGCCTGGGTGCTGCCGCTGACCGTGGGCGTGATCGCATGCACGACGGCCGACACCGGCGCACCGACGGCGGGGACGACGGTTGCGGTATCGCCCTCGGTGATGCGGGCACTGTCGCTGGCGGTGACCGGCACCTCGATCTGTACCGCACCGTTGCCGGCAACCTGAAACAGCTCGGTCTGCGGCTGCACGAAATTGCCCAAGGCGGCCTGCGAGGCCGTGATCCGGCCGTCGATCGGGCTGACCACGGCAATCGATCGACCGTCGTCGCTGACGTGCGCCGCACTCGCCACTGCCTCGGCGCGCCGGGACTCCGCCTCCGCCACGGCCAACGCGGACTGTGCGGTCTCCATGTCCTGCCGTGCGCTGACTCCCTGTTGATACAGGTTGCTCTCGCGGGCGAAAGCCTTGCGTGCCAGATCAGCGCGAGCTCGGGCGACGCTTCGCTCGGCGGCCATGGCCGTCGCATCGAAGCTGTCCACCAGTGCCAGTACCTCGCCAGCCTTCACGGCATCGCCGAGCCGATGATCGAGTCGACGCAGAGTGCCTGAGGCGCGTGCAACCACGGTCGCGACACTGCCCGGCGCACCCGCAACGGTTGCCGGTGCCAGGATGTCGGTCGCCACGCCTCCCTTGCTCACAGCCTCCACGGCGATGTTGGCGCTCGTCAGGTAGGCGGTCGGAATCTTCACCTCGGTCGGTGCGGCAACGGCCGACGCTTCAGCAGGCGGCGCGGCAGGCGGCGGCGTGCGATCCGTGAGCCAGTACGACAAGCCGAAGCCGGCGAAGGCGGCAAGGGTCGCGATGCCGGCGAGCCAGGGCCAGCGAAACGTATGGTCCATCTCAATCTCCAAAAGCGAGGCGGCCATCGGCCTGGGAAAGGGCGGCGAGGGCGCGGATGCGGGCCAGGCGTGCGTCGATGGTCGACAGCTTGGCGTCATAAAGGGCGCGGCGAATCACCAGCAGTTCGACCAGGGAGGTCTTGCCGGCTTCGTAGCCGATGCGTGCCAGCCGGTAGGCATCGGTCGCGGCGCTCTCGCCCTGGGCGGCGGCCGTCAGGCGCTTCTCGGTGGCCTCGGCCTGAGCAGTAGCGGAGCGGCGTGCCGCCTGGGCCTCCAGCCGCACGGCGGCAAGCCGTGACTCGGCCGCCGTTTCGCGCTCGCGGGCAGCGGCGATGCCGCTGGTGTTGTGGTCGAACAGGGGAATCGTTGCGGACAGGCCGACCACCCAGCCGCGATCGCGGCTCCACGCAAAGCGACGCACACCGGCACTGACCCCCAGCGTCGGCAGGCGTTGCTTCTGCTCGACCCGGACGCGTGCGACAGCGGCCTCGCGTTCGGCCCGCGCCGTGAGCACGGCAGGTGCTTCGCCCTGCCCATGGACGGCGTCAGCCGGGCCGGACTGGGTGAGCAGCGAATCGGGCACGCTCGAATACGGCTCATCCAGTCCGACGAGCGCTGACAGTTGCTCCAGCGCCTCCGTCAGGTCCGCCCTGGCAGCGGCTTCGGCTGCCTCGGCCGCGGCGACGCTGGCCTGTGCCTGCGCGGTCCGCAATGCCGCCTCCTTGCCGGCCTTGACCAGTGCCCGCGAGGCGTTCAAATCGTCGCCTGCGCGCTTCAGATCCTCTTGCGCCAGCGCCAGTCGGGCCTGCATGGCCTCGGCCGTGGCGTACAGCACGGCCAGTTGGGCCGCGAAGCGGATCCGTGTCTCGCGATCGCGCGCCTGGGCGACATCGACGGCGCGATCCCCCGCTTCGATACGTGCGGCACGCCGCCCGCCGATCTCGATCGGTTGGGTGATGGACCATGTGTCCTGGCGTTGGCTGACGCCGCCGCTGGCGGGTGCGTCGAGATTCTCCGAGAGGACTTCGATGCTGGGGTTGAGCCAGGCCCGGGCTTGTTGGGCATCCGCATACGCGGCGCGCGACCAGGCGGCCTGCTCCGTCAGACTGGGCGCGCGGGTGAGCGATTGTTTCAGCAGGACGGGATACGCCGGCGCCTGCGCGGCTGTGGCGACCGTCCCGGCGGAGCCCAGGGCCAGCAATACCGCAAAGCGGGTCAGGTGAAGTGCGGAAGTAATGGCGATTCCTCTCGGCAAGGCCCCCGTCGTTCGGGGTATGAGCTATCTACGGCTCCCGCCGCAGGTTCCCCTCATTTAGGAATCCGCTCAGTTGCGCGCGGGCCCGGGTGACCCGGCCCTCGATGGTCTTCACGGTGGTACCAAGCGTGTCGGCGGCCTCGGTCTGGGACATCCCCACCAGGGCGGTCAGCACCAGCGCCTCGCGCAAGTGGGAGTCCAGCCTTCCCAGCGTCACGACGACACGGTCCAGCTCCGCACGGGCCGCGGAATGCTGTTCGGGGGAGGGCGAAGCATCGACCAGCGCCGTGCTCTCCGTCCGATCGAAGCCGATGGCCGCGAACAGGAAGTGGCGTACCTTCCGGAAGCGTTGCAGGTCGCGCATCTTGTTGAGCGCGATGCGGAACAGCCACGCTCGGAACGGTCGCGACGGATCGTAGTCCGCCAGGTGGCGCCAGGCCGCGATCAGGGATTCCTGGACCACGTCGTCGATATCGGTTTCCGGGATGCCGAAACTGCGCGCCGCCTGATTCAGGGCGGCGCGATGCCTGCGCACCAGTTGCGCATAGGCGTTCTGGTTGCCGCGGGACGCCTCCCGTGCCAGCGTGCTGTCGTCTGACTCCAGGGTCACTGGGAACCGCGACGAAGCGCGTTCACCAGCGCGCGATCGTAGGCCGCCCGGTGCTCCGGCTTGAGCCCCTCGCGCATCTCGAACACATGCACCAGCGTGGCCCGCTGAAGATCGGCCGCCGCTTGTTCCACCTGTTGTGCTGCCGCCTCCACGGCCGGCGACCAGTGCGGATTGGCGGCGATGGCGTCCGCCAGTTGGCGATTCGCGTCGCGCAAGCGCGCCTCGATCAGTTCCCTCTGTTTCAGGAAGATCTGTTCCTTCGCGTCGAGTGCGCGCTGCTCGTCGGCATCCAGCGGGACCGTCTCGTGCAGCAAGGTGTGCAGGTCGGCCGGGCGATGGCCGAATCCGTGGAGTCCCCAGACCAGCGCTCCCGTCAGCGCCACGCCGAGCACGCCGCCCATCAGCGTGGACAGCCACCACAACCCACCGCGGCCGATCATCGGGCCACCAGCAGGCCGTAGGGCGACATGGCCGGTGGGGCTGCCACCCACATCGGATTCGTGCTTCCGCTCCATACCGTGTTCACGATCCAGTCGCTGCCGACGAATCCCACCAGGGTTGCCAGCGCGACGCTCAGCACGGTGCGGCGCATGTCTCGCCGGGACTGCCAGGCGGCGGGTGCGGGTTCACGGCCAAGCCGATATTCCAGCAAGGCCTCAGCCTCGGTAGAAGAGGGCGGCGACCAGGTCGCGTGACTGGCTTGGGTAAGCCATTCGTCGAGCGTGGGCATGTCTGTTCTCCTGGCGGGATCTCTTGAGTACTACGGCTCTGAACCTTGTCACCCCTCGTCGACTGATGCATCAGGCGCGGAGCGCTTGTCGCGGGGAGGTCGATGTAAATAACATACCCCCCTAGGGTATAAGGAGGCGCAAGTGAGCCACACCATCAAGGAAAAGACCCGATTGCTGGGCCGGGTGCGCCGAATCCGCGGGCAGATCGAGGCCCTCGAGCGCGCGCTGGAGTCCGAACAGGGCTGCACGGTCGTCCTGCACCAGATCGCCGCCGTTCGGGGCGCCATCCACGGCCTGATGATGGAAGTCATCGAGGAGCACGTCGAAACGCACGTCGCCAGCCCGGCGATCGCCACCGATGCCGATCGGCGGCAAGGGGCCGACGAGCTGATCGAAGTCCTGCGCGCCTATATCAAGTGAAGCCGCGCCCGGCCGGGCGCTTTCATCGTCATCCACTCAAGCCGGCGGCACCCTCCGGCCATCGCGGGGCCCACCATGCTGGACGTTCTCAAGCACCGAACCTATCGCCACTTCTTTGCCGCGCAGGTCACCTCGTTGATCGGCACCGGCATGATGACCGTGGCGCTGGGCCTGCTGGCCTATCACCTTGCCGGTCCAGGACGCGCCTCGGCCGTGCTGGGCACGGCGCTGGCGATCAAGATGGTGGTCTACGTGCTGGTGTCGCCGGTGATCGCATCGTTCGCCAGCCGCTGGTCGCGCAAGCCGCTACTGGTGAGCATGGACCTGGTGCGCGCCGCTCTGGTTCTGCTGCTGCCGTGGGTCACCAGCGTGTGGCAGATCTATGGGCTGGTGGCCATCCTGCAGACGTGCTCGGCGGCGTTCACACCTGCGTTTCAGGCCACCATCCCCGACCTGCTGCCGGACGAGGGGCAATACACGCGAGCGCTCTCGCTCTCGCGGCTGGCCTATGACCTGGAGAATCTGCTGAGCCCGCTGCTGGCCGCGGTGCTGCTGGGGATCATGACTTTCCGCGGCCTGTTCGGCTTTACCCTGGCCGGGTTCCTGGTTTCCGCACTGTTGGTGGTGACCGTTCGCCTGCCGCAGAGGACACCCTCCGCCAAGCCACGCCCGCCCGTGCTCGACGGCATACGGCGCTACCTGTCCACGCCACGCCTGCGCGGCATGCTGAGCCTCAGTCTGGCGGAAGCGGCGGGCGGAGCCCTAGTGATCGTGAACACCGTGGTCTACGTGCGGCAGTGGCTGGGAGAAACGGACCAGCATGTGGCCTTGATCACCGCCGTCTTCGGTGGTTGCTCGATGGTGGCGGCGTTGTCGCTGCCGCGACTCATCGATGCGCTGTCGGATCGCGCCGTCATGCTATCTGGCGCCCTCGTGACAAGCACTGGTCTGGCGCTGCTGGCCATCGCGGCACCTTTCGTGACGGGCGGGTGGCGGGAAGTCGTGTTGATCGTCTGCTGGGCACTGATCGGCCTGGGCTACGCCTCGATCCTCACCCCCGGCGGCCGGCTGCTCAAACGCTCGAGCGACGAGGAGGGGCGAGCTGCGATCTTCGCGGCGCAATTTTCGCTGTCGCACGCCTGCTGGTTGGTGATGTACCCGCTTGCCGGTTGGCTTGGCACGCTCCAGTCGCCGGTGTGGGGAGCATTAGGGATGGCGGCAATCACCCTGGCCGCCGTGATGTTGGCGATCCGCTTCTGGCCGGCACATGACCCGGAGACCCTCGGTCATAAGCACACCGATCTAGCGGTTGACCATCCCCATTTGCAGGCGCACCCCGTCGACGCCGCTGGCATGCATGTGCATGGCTATGTGATCAACGACGAGCACCCCAAGTGGCCACGACAGGGCTAGTCACAGCTTGAAGCCTGCAGGACGTTACCCTCAGATCACTTCAGGCCTGATACCGGCTCCGTCACCAGTAGCTCCGGCGTGCCTGTCCAGGGCTTCAATGGGAAATAGGCCCGATGGGTGGTGCTGTCCACGGCGACCACATGGGCGTTCGGGCCAAGCACCTTGGTGCCGAGCAGCCGGACGTCGTGGCCCGCAACCTTGAAGATGGAAACCTCGCCGGATTCGCCAGCGACATACAGCCAGCCAAGTGACGTGTCGAAGGCCAGGACATCGGGTTCCTTGGCGACGTCAAAGCTGGCAATCACCCGCCGGCTGGCAAGATCCAGCACCAGCAGCTTGTCGTTGTCCTCGCAAGCGATGAAGGCCAGCCGGGACGCGGCATCGATGTAGAGGCCATGATTTCCTTCGGCGCCGGGAAGGTCGGTGCGGCTGACCACTTTGTCGGTGGTCGGGTCGATCTCCACCAGCTGCCGACGGGTCTGCACATTCGCGAAGATGTGATGGGAGACGGGGTCGTACTGGGTGTTGCCTACTTCGCCACCCAACGGAATCGTGGCCACCCGAGTGTTGGTGCGCACGTCGATCACGGTGTCGGTGCCACCATGCTCGTCGGAGACGTAGAGTTTGTGCACATCCGGGGCGTACGCCATGCCGTCCGGGTAGTCGCCGACCGGCACCCGCGCGGTGATCTTCAAGGTCGCTGGATCGATGGCCACGACCTCATCGGTCCCCGTGGCCGAAGCGTAGACGCGATCCAGCGAAGGCACATACAGCAAGCCATGGACGTGGCTGACTTCGGGGATGTCCGCGACAACCTTGAAATTCCCTGTATCCACCACGGTCACCGCGCTATCTCCCAGGTGTGCCAGGTAGAGGTGGTGCGCTGCGGGGTCGAGACTGGCGTAATCCATGCGGGTGGCATGGCCAGTCAACGAGGCGTGCGCCACGAACTTGATTGGCAGCGACGCCGGTACCGGTTGCGAGCGGGCGGGCGTAACGGGAAGAGCGAGCCCGGCCAAGAAGGAGGTCATCGCGAGCAAATGAAGAAGAGCACGCCGAGTGGGCATCGAACATCTCCGGGAGGGGCGATTAGTTGGCGTTATCGGGGGTAGGGAAGGGCGGCTACCAGCGGTCTCTGTGAAAAGCGCCTCGCACCAAGCGAATCTTCGCTGGTTACGCTTGCTCTCACCTGCGTCCACTTTGCCAACCCACCGCTCCCAAGCCTAGGTAAAGGCCACTGGCCGCCCCAGCGGAGACCTCAACAACCCCTACCTTTTCCTTGATCAGGAAACGGTGGATTTCTGATTTTCAGGATATATTTATCATCGACAGCGCACTTGGTTTCTGATGCATGCTGGCGCCGTCTCTTGCTACTCCAGCTTGGCTTTACTGGCACACGGAATTGCATGTGCCGCTTAGTATTTCCAATCTTCAACGGAGAGTGTCCATGAGCTATCACATTAAGCCTGGTCCGAAGCCAAAGAAAGAAGATGGCACGGATGATCGCCGCCGCCGCGTTGATCCACCGAACAAGCCAAAACACCCGACTTTGCCGGTTCATAAGCCCAAAAAGTAAGAGCCCCTCAGCGCAAGTGCTGCACATAAAATAGATCTAGCAGTTGAATAGTTATGGGGAGGCCTCCACCAGGCCTCCCCGTAATCCTGTCGAAGCTGCCACTTCGCGATCAGGTCCTTCAATCAGTCAGATGACTTATACGCCACCACTGGCCTGTTAAGCCTGAGGTGCGAACGTCGCGCGGAGCCAAGCCATGGCCTCTTCAATATCCAGGTTGGAGCTGGCATAGCTCTCCCGCAAGAGGTGCGGTGAAAGCAATCCGTCCCATTTTTGCCGGGCGAGATTGCTTGCTTTCGCTAGCAGTTCGTCCGCCGTAGCGGCGGGTTCGGAACCGATGTCACCCAGCAAGTCTTCGATCTCCTCGAGGCTACGGCCTGCGCGCACGATCTCAACCCCCAGTCGGCCTGTGAATGCCTGAACGCCGCGCGACATCAGTACGCAAGCGATAGCCTCGTTTGCCGCGTCGCCCAGCCACGTCAACAGGATCGCATGGCTTCCCTGATCCAGCAGCAACCGGTCGGCTAACGCAAGCGTAGCGAACGCCTCGCGGCCTTCCCCCAAGAAGCGCTGAGCCGTTGAATCCAAGAAGGGCAGCGTGTCGTGAGCTGCATAGATATCGCGCATACGCTGCCGCACCTGGGTATGGACACGCCCGCCGCCTCCATTGAACAGAGGGGGAGTACCGCCCTTGGCGGGCGCGACATGGATCTTCTTGTGTTCTTCGTCGATGGCTTCAATGAGCCAAGTGCGCCCTCCGAACAGAATACGCTGGCCCGGCGTCATCAGTTGCGAGACGGGTAGCGTTCCCAATGCCTTGCCATTGGAGACGATGCTGAACTCCTCGTCGCTGGAGAATGCAGCGTAGAAGGAATAGTGATTGACGATCTTGTCGCCGATGCGGCCGTGCAGCAGCAGGCCTGAGTGATCCTGCGTCAGGATTTCTTTTTGTCCCAGGGTGCGCAGCAGTTCGGCAAAGGCGTCTTTGGACACTCGCTCGAACGGACCGGGCGGGGCGCAAAGAAGGCGGAACGCCTGTGCCGCTTGGAGACCGCCATATTGCGCGATGGAAGACAGGAGCTGTTGCACGAGCGTGGAGTAATGCGCCCCATGGACCGCAGGCGGCTCGAACCAGCCTTCCAGCAACAGCGAGATGACCGCTGCGGTCTGTACGGTGTCTAGTCGAAGCCGCGTTTCTAGGCCAGCCTTCGCGTCCAAGGCGTCCTCGATGACATAGCCGCGCAGGATGGCCGGTTCGCCCTCGCGTCGGCCGGACCGCCCTAGTCGCTGCCGGAGACTTGCAACAGACGGTGGCGTGCCGATTTGCACTACGCTTTTGACCGAACCAATGTCGATGCCCAGCTCTAAGGTGCTGGTGCAAACGGCAGTCGCCGCGTGCTCACACTGTTTGAGCGCCGCTTCGGTTTCGTAGCGGATTTCCTTCGACAAATTTCCGTGATGCGGCCAGAACTCGTTGGGGACTTGGGCCTGTTCACACAGCCCATTCAAAAGATGCGTGTAACGTTCAACCTCCCGACGGCTATTCGGGAAAACGAGATTGTTGGAGCCGCGCAAGGTTTGGAACATGTGTTGGGCAATTGCCTGGGGTGCACGCTCCGCTTCCGGATCGTCCTTGCGGCCCGCTCCGTCCGCGGCTGCGGGCTCTTCAAACCCTTTGACCAAGATAAGCAACTGCCCCCCGGTTGATCCCGCATCGACCATCACCACGGGGCGATCGGGTCGCAGAAACCGGGCCGCCAACCCCATGTCGCCCAGCGTGGCGGAGAGTCCAATGCGAGGCACCGTGTGTCCCAATGCGACTTCGATGCGGTGCATCAGCGCCTGCAGTTGCTTCCCGCGTTCGGTGCCGATGAACGCGTGAAGCTCATCGATGACGAAGAAGGTTATCTGCTTGAACAGGGCGGCAATGCTGGTGCCACGGTTGCACAACGTGGCTTCCAAAGACTCCGGCGTGATGAGAAGCACGCCAGTGGGCTTTTGCACGAATTTCCGCTTGGAGGTCGCCGTGATATCTCCGTGCCACGGCCAGACGGGCACGTCCAAGTTCTCGCAGAGACGATCAAGGCGTCCGAACTGGTCATTGATCAGCGCTTTCAGCGGGCTGATGTAGACGATCAAGCTCTCGTTTTCCTGGCCGAGCAGATGGGTCAAGGCGGGGAGGAAAGCGGCCTCAGTTTTCCCTGAGGCTGTGCTGGCAGCCACGATGACATCCTGGCTGCCTGGCAGGATCAGCGGAATGGCCTGTTCTTGCACGTCGCGCAGCGCACCCCATCCCTCGGCCCACAGGTAGCGTTGTATCCGAGGGTCTAGTTGCAGAAAGGCCCGGGATCTTGACATCAGAGTTTGAAGGATGCCAGCTCGTCTTCCGGATCCACGGCCACATCACTCTTGCCACCTTCATCCGCTTCCACCCTGACCTCGCCGATCAGGTTCTTCCAGTCGGTGCCGGGGTTTTGTTCCAGGATGGCCAATAGATTGATGAAGGACGTGATCGTGGTGCGCGGCGTGCGGAAGAAGCTGTCACCTATGCGGCTAGCGCAGTGCTCCATGAAGCTCGCGATAGCCGGATCGGGGAGCAGATACCGGGCGGCGTCGCCGGCGGCGTATACATGGCGGATTTTCCCCAGAAGCAGGTAGAAATCTTCTACCGTCAAGCTCGAAAGACGCAGCACGGGACCCGAGAAGTCGACCAGCTCATTGGTCGCGAAGGCGTTCTGTGCAAGCCGACTTTGGAGTGCGGAGTAGCTATAAATTCCACGGCGCGGATCCATCAGGAACTCCGGCGTACCGCCCAACACGAATCCGAGGCCGACGGCGGTGCCCTGCAAGGAGTCGTTGAGCATGCGCAGGATCTGCTCGTAGTTGGAGCTGCGTGCTTGCGAATTGGCAAGCTTGTACAGATTAACCATTTCATCCAGGCACACGAACAGTCCCGCGTATCCAGCCAAACGCACGAACCTGGCCATGAGTTTCAGTTGATCGTAAATCGATGCGTCATCGACGATCGTGCGCACGCCCAGTGCAGCACGTGCGTCGGTCCGGGTCGCAAACTCGCCGCGCAACCAGCGGACGGCATCTGATTTCAGCTTTTCGTCTCCTTCCTCGACGCCACGGCAGTAGGCAGCGATGACATCAGCGAAGTCATAGCCGTTAACCAGCTCGGACAGCTGTTGCAGCTTCGATCGGATGACCTGCTCGGTGGGCAGGTTCTGTGCTTTGGCTTCGGACTTGGCCGTAGCGATGAACTTCTCGACCACGCCGGGTAAGGCACCACCTTCCGGTTTGGTTCGCGTGGCCAAGTTGCGCATGAGCTCGGCATACAGCGATCTCGCCTGTCCACCGGACGCGTGGAGGCGTCGATCTGGGTTGAGATCGGCGTTGGCCACGACGAGCTTGCGCTCCATGGCAATGGCGCGGATCAGATTGAGAAAGAAGGTCTTGCCTGCGCCATATTCGCCGATGACGAAGCGGAACGATGAGCCCCCGTCGGCAACGCGGTCGATGTCCGCGACCAACGCCTCGATCTCCCGACCCCGGGCCACTTGGATCAGGTGTTGGCCCGCGCGGGGCACGACGCCGGCACGCAGGGATTGGATAACAGCGTCGCGATCCTTGGGGCGAATGGCAGCATTCATGCTTCGATCTTCTCGAGTAGTTGGGTATTCACTGAAATCGGGTCATCACCTTCGAACAGCGGCTCGTCGAACGCCTCAAAAGCCGCTTCGTTGATCTGTTCCATCGCACCGTCGAGCATCAGGTCCAAGTCGGCGGCAGCGTCCTCCAGCTCGGTCCGTGTCCATTCGGGCCGCGACAGCAGCAGGCGCAGCAGGGCGGAATGATCCTCATCCAGCCCCAACGGCGAATTGGCTTCGTCTTCGAGCTCCGGTTCCGGAGCGGGTGCCGCCGGCGCCGGCGTACTGTCGTCTTCCTCGGCGAAGATCGACGACAGCAGCGCCGAGACTCGCGCCGTGTCTTCTTGCAACGCCGCGATACGCTCGACATCCAAGCGGAAGCCCTGCTTCTCGGGCTGGGTCGTAGACGCAGGTGCGCCGCCGGAACCAGCCACGTGGATGTCGCTGAAGACTCGTTTGGGCTCGACGCCGAGAGCCTTGTAGACCTTTTCCAAGAACTTCACTTCATCGGGCGAGACAACACCGTCGGCGTGAACCAGTGCAACCAAGAAGCCAGCGAGCGTCTCACGTGCAGTCGTCGGCAACGGCTCCAACTTTCTTTTGAGCGCCGACAAATTCATTGGCGAGGCGGTTAACCATTGGAGATGCGCATGGAGCCTGCGGCGCTCGGCGAGGGTGAGGTGCACCCATCCTTCGATTTCACCCCGAAGATGGGTGACTTCCAATTCATCAAACTGTCCATCGGACTGTGCCACTGCCGAGGCCAACTGCAGCGTCAAGGCCGCCATCTGGTACTCGGCACGCGACCCCACATCCGCGTCACAGAGCGGCTGAGCGAACAACACGACGGTGTCTTGTTCGGTCGGCGCTTTGGCGCCGCCGAGGACATGCGGCTCCATTCCAATCTCGATACCTTCAAGCGCCCGCGCCAACGCTCGCACGCGATCGCGATTTAGCACTTGGGTGGTGCTTCCCAACGCGGTGATGAGTTCCTTTAGCGGAAGCGACAGTCGGCCTTCGCTCATTCGTGCTGTCAATGCGTGCAATTTCGCTTGGACGGGCGCGGGCCACAGAGTGGCGGGTAACAGTAAAAGCCCTTCCAATGCCCCAGCTGCTCCCGGATCCTTTCCGACAAGGCGGCTGTAAGAGCTAAGTTCATTCGTGCATTGATTCGCAACTTCCATCAGTTTTTTGATGGGTGCAGTCAACGCAGTGACATCCGGAACATCACCGAACGTCATCGAGATCTTGGCATCGCTCAGCGCCGCTGAAGCGGCTCGGTAGACAAATTTGAGCTTCGTACGATTTTTCGGAAGGAGCAGTCCGAGGCCGAAGATTTCGCCATAGCGTTGCGCGAACAGGCGTCCAAACTCGTCGGGGCAACGCGTGGCTGCGGTACGCAGATAGCACTCGGGGGTCAAGCGGATCCACGCCAGCGCTAGGTGCGCAGGAAGCGGTGCGCGATCAAAAGCTGCCTGGCCCAGGGCCAGTCGAAGATATGGCGGCAGCTCATAGGACTTCGGGAAGTCCGGGACGGGGTGCTTGTAGAGGTCTCCATGCCTCCCATCCAACTCGATCCAACTCAAAAGCTCGCTGGCGTAGCGAGTGAACGATCCCGATTTCTGACCATAGATCGCAAGCAGCCGTCGGAGCTCGTCGATAATGGCTGGCCAGTCCTTTCGCGCGGCGGGATCGTCGCGTGAGTCCACGATGACGCGACGTTCGAGTCCATAGAAGAACAAGAATACGTATCCGATGTCGCAGTCGGGGTCCGAGCGACCGTCCAACAACCAGTTCAGGTAGGCGCGCCGTTCTTCCGGGGAAGCATCGGCGTAGCTGGGCCAATAGCCCATCTGCCGTGAGCGGTAGTTGCCCACGTGCGCCACGGTGTGCTGGCCGCTGATCAGACATGGATCAGTGCGGCCGTTGGGCGTTTTCAGCCTCCCTCCAACATAGAGCATGCCGCCGGGCAAGCTCACGCCCGCGACTACTACCCTCTCGCCGGGCGGAACCCAGCGTCCCTCGCCGAAACCAGAGGGGGCCGTGGGTAGAGCATGAGTCAACGGGTGAGTCGTATTCGCTGCTACCGAATACATGCGTTCGGGCTCAGAAGAGCCTTGGGCCGCACGCATGACATCCGTTGGGGCAGGCTCGGGGTGGGATGCGGGGACGTCTGCAGTGCTCGAGGGAGACGCAGAGACAGGAGGCAATATGGGAACTGTTCCCCGTTCGCTCACTCCGAGAGGCGGCGAGGGATGCAAAGCGACCGTAGAGGCTCCCGATTCAACCGGCGGGCCCATCGGCTCACTCTTTCGCTGCCGCTCCAGGGGGAGCTTGTCGCGCAGTGCTTGCGCATGCTCGCGGATTGCATCGATCGCAGCTTGTCGCCTTGCGTTCCACTCCGTCGATTGATCGGGAGCCCCGCTCGTTTGCGGACCGGCGGGGGCGTCTGCCGGAGCCATGCTGTCACATGACGGGGGTGTCGGAGGCGATGCCGGAGGAGCGAGTTGGGCTGGTGCGTTTATCTGCGTACCTGTCTCTGGCGAAATTGGAGGTAAACGGTCGCGTAAAGCCTGGGCGCGGATGCGGTTCGCATCAATCGCAGCTTGCCGCCTCGCGTTCCATTCCGCCGATTGATGGGAAACTCCGCTCGTTGGCGAACTGGAGGAAGCATCTGCAGGAGGAATGCGGTCCGATGACGAGCGGAAAGGGGGCGGGTTCTACCCCGATTCTGCGGACACTTTCACTAAGGCCCATACTGGGCCAAAGGAGTGTCCATGTCGAAGCGCAAGCATTACAGCCCTGAGTACAAGCGGGAGCTCGTCGAGCTGGTCCGCCGATCGAAGTCCAGTTGCCGCCAGATCGCCCTGGAAGTGGGGGTCAACCCGAACATGCTCACCCGCTGGGTGCGCGAGGCGGAAGGCGGCAGTAGCAAGGCCTTTCCCGGTGGCGGCACGCCACGGGATGAAGAGATGGCCCGGCTCAAGCGCGAGCTGGCGCGGATCACGAAGGAACGGGATTTTTTAAAAGACGCGGCAGCGTACTTCGCGAAGCAGTCACCGAACGGTACGCGGTGATTGAGCGCTGCCGCAGCGACTATCCCATCGGGATGATGTGCCGCTGCCTTGAGGTTTCACCAAGTGGTTTTTACGCGTGGGCTCGACGCAAGCCAGGTCCGCGGGCACGGGCGAATGCGCGACTGCTGGAGCGCATCCGCGAGATCCACGAGGACAGCAAGGGCGTGGTCGGCGCTCCACGCATGCAGGAGGACCTGGTCGACGAGGGCATGCCAGCCAGCGTCAACCGGGTGGCTCGCCTGATGGCCCGCGCGGGTCTGCAGGGCTGGCCCCGGCGGACTCGACGCCGCTTCGGCGGCAAGCCGGGCACTCGGCCCGCGGGGATCGAGAACAAGCTGGAACGGGACTTCCAGGCCAACGAACCAGAGACCAAGTGGGTCACGGACATCACCGAGGTCGCGACGCTGGAGGGCAAGCTGTACCTGTGCGTGGTGATCGACCTGTACAGCAAGCTCGTGGTGGGCTGGTCGATGCATCACCGCCAGGACCGCCACATGGTGGTGCGGGCCGTGCAGATGGCGGTGTGGCAGCGGCAAGGTAGCTCGGAGGTCATCCTGCACTCCGATCGTGGCGGCCAGTTCATCAGCGGCACGTACCAGAAGTTCCTGGGCGGAAACGCTCTGGTGAGCAGCATGAGCGCGGTTGGCCACTGCGCCGACAACGCGGCCTGCGAGGGCTTCTTCGGGCTGCTCAAGCGTGAGCGCGTGCATCACCGGCGTTACCGCACCCGCGACGAAGCCCGGGCCGATCTGTTTGACTACATGGAGCGGTTCCACAACCCACGCATGCGTCGTAGAGTCGCCCGACGCGATCGGGAATTTTCAGCCTTAATCAAACCGTCCGTGGAAACGGGGTAGAACCCGGCGACGCTGGACGGGCGAGTTGGTCTGGCGCGTTGATCTGCTTATCTTTTGCCGGCGAAGTTGGAGGAAAGCGCCCCTGGTTCGCATTGATCGGGGTGCTGCGAGTGGCCTTCCACTGGGATGATTGACCAGAGTTCCTTGCCAGTGGGCGCTCAGGGGTCGTGCGGGGCGTACCGACTGGCTGGTGCTCAGGCTGACGTCGAGGTCGTTGAAGTTCGCCCTTGGCGATCAGCTCGCCCAAGGTGGGCTCGTTCCGGTATGCGGCCCGCTTTCTTTCTTGGGCCAAATGCTTGATGGCCGCGTAAGCGACAAGAGCGATGCCGCCGATCACTGCGAGGCCAATCCATGCCCCCTTGGGCAGCACAGCGAGTAGCACCAGCGCCCCAATGACCAGCCACACACCGACCCCTACCGAACGCTTCCCCATTAGAACGTGCTCCTATTACTCCTAGGTCCGGTCCCTAGCCCCTACCGAAAGCATACGCCTATGCGCAACAACCTTGATCTGCAGCCGTAGCCTTCAAGGTACGGGGATGGCCGATCAGGGCGTTTGGGATAGGGTGATTAGCCAGTGTTATCGCAGGTAGAAAGGCCTGCCCTTAAGCTGTTCGTACTTCATCGTGGTTGCCTGCTATGGCTGCCTTTACGGCTGTCAAACTGCGGGGATGTCGAAGCCGCAGATTCAAGCAACTACTGGCGGCAAGCGAATGGCGATGCCTTCCTGCTCCATAGTCTGCGCCAGCATGTGTCGGGAAAGCGCATCCCAACCGGCATCATGTGCGTGCCGCGCCATGCGGCCACGCTCGGCTTCTGTCACTTCGGAGAGTGCCGTTCCGCTTAACTGTGTAGCGTCCATCAGCCATGGAAGAAACGCATGGCGAAGGATGCATTTGCGCCTGATATGTGCCGCAATCCGGAAACCGCCCTGGTCGATGTCGCCCCAGTGATAGACCAAGATGCGCGGTGGAATGGATTCCAGAATCGTGGCGTAAGCGCGGCACCAACTGGGGGATGGCATCCCGCCTGTGTAGAGGATCAGGCCAGCGTCGGCATCCGGGTGCTGGCTGGCCTGATGGAACGTGGTCAGATTCTCGATGCTCAGAACCCACGCCGGCATACCTGCATAGGCAACAACGTGCCTGCCTGAAACGCCGATGTAGGGTTTTGCGACGGGACAGCCCTGCGTTGATTCGAGCGTAAGACTGCCGGTGCCGGCCATCAGGAAAGGCTGAGGTTCCTTGACCAGCCCCAGTGCGCCGAACACTTCTTCCTGTTGCCGCGTAGGTGAGCTGAGCTGCTCTGCCGTGAGCAGGTCGATATGGCGCACCAGTGCCTCGATTCGCTTGCTGTCACGGAACAGACGACGGCTGAAGGCGCGGACGATCTGGTCCTCGCCCTGTTCGAGTTGTAGCGCATCGAGCACCAGCAATGCAGCCGCGACATCAGGGGTGCTTTCCGCCCCCAGTCCACGCGGCGTCTTCAGGTGTTCCCAGGCATCCAGCAATTCGATCACGCGAGGATGCGTCGCCAGCCAGGGGGTCAAGGTCTCGCGTGATTTCTGCAGCGTTTCGGATCGGCTGGCGATGCCAAGAAATGCCGCCAGCTTGTCCGCATCCAGCAAGCGAATGTTTTCCAACGGACGGTCGTCGCCACCTTGCCTCGCCCAGCGCAATTGCACGGCCCCCGCGTGTTCGGCAGCGGAAAAACGGACATGCACGTGCTGCCGCTGTGCATAGCCTAGTCGCCAATAGGGCGAGTCCTCGTTGGTGAACGTGGTCTGGATGGCGCGGTTGGAGCCCCGGAGGCGCGCGCGTTCGCCTCGCGCAAACAGACCTGATAGCACCTCGTCAGCCAGGGTCATGTTCGGTTTCCGCCATGTCCTTCATGGCCATGTCCAGAAGTTCCGGATGCAGCAGGTAATTGTCGCTTTGCAGAAGTTCGCGGGCCTCGTCGAGCACGACGTTCCTTGTCAACTGCACGGTGCGCGACCCATAACGGGCCATGTCGTAGTAGATGTTGAGGAACGAGGACATCTTGGCCTGATCCGCCTCGGGCCCGGCCATGACCAGTTGCAAGCCGAGGGCATTGAGATAGTCGGCTGTGGCGCGAACGTTTTGCGCATCCATTTTTTCGAAAGCTTCGTCCAGCAGCATGATGCCGCCACTGGTCTTCGCGCTGCGCGACTTGCCGTACGCCGCTGCCAGTGCAGCACCGAAGATCACATACAAAGGAGTGCGATGCTCACCGCCGGAGCCAGGTCCCAGGCGTTTGCTCAGCAGCCCGATGGACGTGCTTCCAGTAAGTATTTCCACGTCGTAGCTGAAGAAGCGGCGGTGATCGTTGAGCGGGCTGGTTTCATTCAGAAGTTCGGAGCTGGCATCGCCTTCGACCAGTGCCTTGAAGTCGTCGGGCACTTTGCCTGCACCGCCGAATATGTCTTCCTCCGCATTACCGTGCTCGCGTACGCGCTTGAGGAAGTCGTACAGCGCACGATGCTGTTCGACCGGCGTGTGCTTGAAATGATAGCGCTCGCCGTTGCTGAACTCCGGCGCGTGCTTCAACACGTCGTTAAGACCATCGATCTGTTCCTTGATGGCGTCAAAGCCTTCCAGCAGGGTTTGTGCCACGTCCGTGCGAAACACCTTGACCGCCGCTTCATAGGCCTCTTTTGATCGTGCTTCCTGCTCAGCCAGTTCCATGTCTTCCAGGCGCTGCCGGTCATTGAGGATGAAGCCGTACGCGCGTTCCCACTGGCTGCTGGCGATATCGGTGTTCTGCAACTGGAAGTCACGGATATAAAAACTGAACTTTTCCCATGCTTCACGATCATGGTTCTCCGCGGCCGTTTCGGCGTTGCGGATGGCGCCCTGCAAGGCTGCCAGCAGTTCGTTCCAGCGGTCGCCGTGGCGCTCGTCGTAACGCTCGCGGTGACGCTGCACCTCGTTGGCGTTGTACAGCGGCTGTTGGCGCGTCCTGGTCTCATCCAGCACGGCAAGGTTTTGCTTCTCGGTCAACTCCTTGATGCGGGTCTGGGAGCCACTCAACTCGCTGGCAAATTGGGATTCGAGTCGGATCAAACGCTGTGCGTCAGCATCCGCAGCGGACAGTCGCTTGCTTGCCAATTCAACGGCTTCATTCAGGCTGACCAATTGACCCGACTGGGCGGCGATCAGTGCATTGCGCAGACCCTGTAGTTCGCGGTTGCCTTCGGCCGCGGCAGTGAACAGGGCATCCAGTCTTGGCGACGTGGTGCCGGCGTCCGCAAACAGGGACAGGCGCTGTTCGACCGGTGTGATGTACGTGATCTGTGCGGTGGCGCTGTCCAGCGCTGTCTTGGCTTCATCAAGTGCCAATTGCGCCGCACGACGATGCGCGTCGCTGTCGCTGCGGCCAATCAACAGTTCATTGCGGGTGGGCAGACGCAGGCGTTCGATGCCGCCGCCAGAGCTGACCATACCGTCGATGGAAAGCGCCTTGACGCCAGCGTGCAATTGTTCGGCGCTGGTGGCCAGCGACAACTGACCCAGTTCCCCTTGCAGGTAACGCATGGCCGCCTTGTCTTCGCCCTCGATCAACTGCGCGGCGAACTTGCCGCCACCCCGGGCCACCCAGGCGCGACCACGCGAGGGCAGGGCCAACTTCACGCGAAAGATGCCTTGCGCCCCCTTGTGCTCCTTGTAGATACGGGTGGCATCCAGTTCCCGTACTTCCGGCACCAGCAGGGCATCGACATGGATGCCCAGATAAGCCTCCAGCGCAGGTTGCCATTGCGGGTCTGCGATCTTCACCCGATCACAGACCGGCTGCGCATCAATGCCGGCGTCAGCCAGTAAGCGCTGCAGCGCGATCACCGGCGGACGCAACGTGGTCAGTCCGCGCTGGTTGCGCTCCCACGCGGTTTTCGCATCGCGCAGTTCGTCCTTGGCCTTTTCGGCGTCGCGCTCGGCGTTGGACAAGGCCTTGTTGACCAGGCTACGCACGTGGGCCAAGGCCTGCATGGCGGACTGAATAGCGACCGGTTCGGGCACACCTAGTGCTTCAGCGTGCTGCTGCAGGTCGAGCAACTGATGGATAGTGTCCTCGAAGTCGCCCTGATGGTTGGCCATCACCGACAGTTTTCCAGCGCTGACGGCCGCTTCCAGCGCCAGCCTCAACAGGTTGCCCAGTTCCTTGTGCTTGTCGGTGTGATGCTTTTCCTTGTCCTTCAAGCGCTCGGTTTCACCGGCCTGTTTCACGTACTCCGGATCGATGCTGCGTAGCTCGAAGGCGCGATCGCGTGCCTCTTGGGCCTGTTTCTTTTCGGTATCTGCACGCTTCAGGTCCAGTCCGGCTTTTTCCAGATGGTGTGCCAGTTCCCCGGCCTTTTCCTGCTGCTCGCCCAGCGCTTCGCCGATGCGCTCCGTTTCGTACACCGCACGCAATGCATCCAGGTTGGTGTGGATGGTGCGTTCACGCTTCACCTGTACGTATTTGTCGACCACTACACCGGCCCGCTCGATGCGATCGATCAGGCGACGGATCATCTCGCGTACTTCGCGGAACTGTTCCAGTCGCGTGCGGAACGCCTTCACGTTGGTCAGGCGCTGCTCGATCAAATGCTGGCGCAAGGTCTCGTTGAGATCGTCCACGTCCTTGTTGAGCTTGAGCGAGCGTGCGAAAGCCGAGCGAATGGCGCGCGTGTTGGGACGCTCGCCGGGCGAAGCCAGATGGCCAACGAAAAGCTGGCGCAGAAAGTCCTCACGGTTCTGGGTGAAAACCGGCGTGGTGCCGACCAGCGTGCAGGCGTCCTTGGCAACATGCTGGAACTTACGCCAAGGCAGGATGGTTTCCCGGTCGGCCTCGGGGTCCATATGGTCCCGGGTGGTCAGCGATACACCCGGCAGAATGTAGAGACTGTTGAAGGTGTGATCCGGGTCGTCGACGCTGGCCGAGAGCGATACTCCCGCCGTGACCGGCACGCCCGTTTCCGGATCGCGGAATACCAAGTTGATGTATGTGTTGGCCGAGGGGCGGCAGCGTTCGGCATCGCTTTGCCCGTACACACCCAGGCAATACTCGCGCAAGCTGCGGGCGCGCTTTTTGCTCTCACCGGAGGCGTTGAAGTGGGTCTTGTTGCTGTCGGCAGCCAGCAGCACGATCTGGAAGGCATCCAGCAACGCGGTCTTGCCGGTACCGTTCGGTCCGAGAAAGGCGGTATTGCCGCCCAGCTGCAGATCCTCTCGCTCGTATAGGAAGTACTGCACCAACCCCAGCGACTCAAGCTGTTTCATCGGATGCGTCCTCTTCCGGTGCATTGGCATGTGCGGCCAGTTGCAGCAGGGCGGTTTCGCCCAACACGTCGACGATGCCGGGGCGGATCACCACCTGCTGACGCTGCTCGTCATGCGTGTCCTCCAGGCGGGCGATGCCGTAACGCTTCATCGCCTGCAATTGCTCGTTGAGCGCGGAACTGGCTGGCAGTTCGCGGTTGAGGAGATCCTTGTAGGCGCGCTCCAGCTCGATCATGTCGACGAAGGCCTCACCACCGACGATCTCGGCAACATGCATCTTGTCGTCGTACAGGCGGCGCAACACCAGCGCCAGTCGTGTTTCAGATAGGCGCATCTTGTCGGCAACATACTGGCTGGGTGTGGCCACCACGTAACCCATATGCGGGTTGTGGGTGATGGTCATGCCGAGCTGGGCGAGCAGGGCGTCGTAGTCCTTGCGGTGCCGGACGATCAACTCGTACGCAGTGCGGCTGCGCGAATCGCCGGCATAAAGCACGTGCTCCATGACCAACCGGTAGCCGGCTTTCTGGTAGTCGCTTTCAGCATGGATCTGGCTTTGGGTGGCCAACCGTTCCCAATGGCTCATCGGACACGCTCACGCTGGATGTGGAACCGGGGATGTTCGAGATAGGGGTTGGACGTCGTGCCATTGGGCATGAACTCGATGCGTACGCTCCTGAGCATTTGCAGTTGCGGATCAGATCGCCGCTGTGATGGCGGACACGCATCATGCGCGGCGATCAGCAGCAGGCGCTGATAGCAGCATAGGTCGTTGATTGACTCGATGCCCAGTTCGTCGGAGGTCACCGAGGTGCGATCACGCAGGTGACGGCCGACGTAGTTGGCCAGCTTCACTCTGTCGACCAAGCGGTTGTCGGCCATGCGCTTGCGCAACTGCTCCATGGCTAGTTCCTGCAATGTGGGTGGGCGCTTCTCCACGGCGGTGGTCACCGCTGGCCTGGTTGCGGTACGGGGCTTCGCCAGCAGCTCCGGCCCCGCGTGCCGGAATCCGGAGGCTGCGGGCAATGCCACGTGGCCTTCATCGAGCTGGTTGGTGGCCTGCATGGCGCGCGCAAGCAGCTTGTCCAGTTGCTTGGGCGCGCGCATCTTGTATTCGATGAAGGCAATGGCTCGCTGGTTGGCATCGCGGATCTCCTCATCCAACCGCTGCAACTGTTCGTCCACGTCCTTCAGACGCATCAGCAGGCGGGTGTCGCGCTCGTACAGATACTCCGCGCGGTTACGGTCACCGCCGGCTTTCTTCTCCTGGTACCAGGCGAGCAAGGCCTCGTGCTGTTTCGCGTCATGCTGGAGCTGCAAGGTCATGGCCACGATCTGCGAACGATGCTGCAGTGGATGATCCTTGGTGCGCAGCTCGCTGTAATCGGCAATGAAGATCTTTTCGACGTATTCCTCGAAGAAGCCGCGCACGAACTCGCCTGGCGATGCGAGCTTCATCAACGCATCCATCAGATCCTGTACCCGGCAGCCGGTATTGGCGATGTAGGCCATGCACTGCTTGGCCTGCTTGGCAGCTTCGGCATATTGGTCTTGGTCACCGCTGACCGCGGCGCGCAGATTCAGGAAAATCGAGCGCACCTTGCTGCCGAGAAATTCGGGCTCGTGCTGCGCGAATTCGCACAGCACGGTATGGAACTGGGCGATGACCGGACGCACAGTAACCATCTCGGCCACACCCCGGCGGCGCAGGCTCAGCCAACCCGAATCGACGAGAAAGCGGGCAATGTCATGCGCGCGGATGGTGATGGGCGTTTCGAGTTCTTCGTCCCATGGGTCGTCGGCGGCCAACATGGTTTCGATCTGGCGTATGACCACCGGCTTCGGCGCTTCCTCGCCCGGCGAACGGCCACCATCGCCCCACATCTCGCCGATCAGGCGGCACAGCATGATCCAGTAGCGACGCCCGTTGCTGGCAGCCAACGGACGGAAGAGCTCCAATGGCAGGCGATCGAACAGTGGGGGGACATCATCTAGTCCTGCCCGAGTGAACGAATTCATCGCGATCCTTGGCAATCTCCCTTCGCCTCATTCTATACGGCCCAGTCTTGAGAACTGAGATTTGCCTCGGTCAAGAGCGGGTGTGGCGGAGCGAGTGGTAAGAAGGGGACCGGGAGGGATAGGGCCGTGGTATCTGGATCAGCGACTAGGCCGTGTTATCGGTGGGTAGGTCAGGAGTTGTTAACACGCGCCGGAATTGACTAGGCCGAAAATTGATTGGCCAAGGTCGGCGTCGTCAAATCTTGCCGCGTGGCGAGAGTTCGCCGTCGGTGGCGGTGGTCAGTAGAAAGCGAGCACGCTGGGCAATATTTCGCGAGCGCCAACAGCATGGGCTAGCTCTTGCCGGTGCGTATGCGCTGGCGGAAGGCGTGGACTACGTGATGTGGCAGAAGAACACGCAGTATGCGTGGACCTGAGGTGCCTGGACTTATGTCAAGGAATGCCAATCCGCGGGCGACTGCCTTGCGGTGATTGCCACCACCCGCATTTGGACACAACAACGAAGCCGCATCCTATTGTGACGCTAACCTTTGGGCAACCCAGCATACCCGGCCCGTTCGAGCAGGCGATCAAGGGCTGCTGATACCATGTCACTAAGGGAGTGCTGGCTTGGGGGCGAGATGCACAAACATGATCCAATTCGACAGATTAGTTTCATTCAGCAGGCGCTGTCGCAGAACCGTAAGCCCATCGGCTTCTTCCTAGGCGCGGGGTGCCCCCTGTCGATCCGCGTCAACGAACGGGAGGAGGGCGGAAAGACCGTAACCGATCCCCTGATCTGGGACGTGGCAGGGTTGACGAAGGTGATCGCGGAGCAACTGTCCAGCAAGGACGTCGACAACCCGTCGACCTGGGACAAGATCGTCAAGATCGTGACCGATGACGGCGGCGATGGCGGTAATATCGAGCTCCTGCTCAGCCGCATCCGCGTGTTTGCGAGCGTCGCCGGTGCCGGAGATGTGCGTGGACTGACCGCCGCCGAGCTCATCGGTCTCGACACGAATGTCTGCGACGTGATCTCCAAAGAGGTTCGGCGGGAGCTTCCGGCAAAAGATAGCCCTTACCATAACCTTGCGATCTGGAGTCGTTCGATCCGTCGCGAGCGGCCGGTCCACCTCTTCACAACCAACTACGACTTGTTGATGGAGCAGGCCCTCGAGGAGAGCTCGGCGCCCTATTTCGACGGCTTTATCGGCGCCCGGAAGGCTTTCTTCGACCTCGGCGCTGTTGAAGATGAAGGCTTGCTACCGCCACGCTGGACCCGGCTCTGGAAGATCCACGGCTCGCTCAACTGGCGTCTTGAAGGCAAGACCGATGTCGTACGCAGCGATGAGAAGACCGACAAGCAGAGCTATCTGATCTACCCGTCGCATCTCAAATATGATCAGAGCCGCAAGATGCCCTATCTCGCGATGCTTGATCGCTTGAAGGCCTTCCTGCTCGCCCCGTCGTCGCTACTTTTCGTCTGTGGCTATTCCTTTGCAGACGAGCATATCAACGACGTCATATGCCGCAGCCTTGAGGCGAATCCGACAGCGCATGTCTTTGCCTTTGTCCATGGCGAGCTAGAAACAGAGCGCTACAAGCTCGCGTGTCAGTGTGCGCTGGCGACCCCGAATCTTAGCCTGCTGGGTTTTGACAAGGCGATCATCGGCCGCACGCTGGGTGACTGGACCGGCGACGGCGCGAATGACCTTGTGTTGCCCCCCAGTGTCCTCGTGAAGGACGGCGACAAGGTCACAGTGCGGCTCGGCGATTTTGCTGCACTGGGCGCGCTGCTGCGTGGTCTCTCGGGCGACGGGACGAGCGATGATCCGGCCTGACCTAGCCGACCGCGCGACCGTTATCGGCACGGTCCAGGACGTCAGCGGGACGTCGGTCAGCGTCACCTTGACGTCAGATCACTTCTCGGGCCTGAGCTTTGTCCACGGGCAGGGCCATAAGATCGGCCAGATCGGCAGCTTCGTTAAAATCCCGATTGGTTATGTCGACCTCTATGGGATCGTGTCGCAGGTCGGGGCGAGCGCGGTTCCTGAGAAGGCGGCCCTCTCGATGCCTAATGGGCTGCGCTGGATGACGGTCCAGTTGATCGGCGAGGGCTACAGGACGGGACGGTTTCAGCGAGGCATCTCGCAATATCCGACCTTCGAGGATGAGGTCCATCTCGTCTCTGAGGCAGATCTCCAGGCAATTTATGGGCGGTCGGACAAGCAGAATCATTTGGTCCGGGTCGGTCATGTTGCAGGCAGCGAGTCGATCGACGCACTCGTCGACGTCAACAAACTCGTAACGCGGCACAGCGCGGTCGTCGGGACGACCGGCTCGGGCAAGTCGACGACAGTTGCGGGGCTTTTGAACGTCCTGTCCGATGAAAACCGCTTCCCGTCGGCAAGGATCGTCGTGCTCGATCTCCACGGCGAATATGGCAAGGCACTCGGCGACCGAGCGAATATCTTCAAGGTCAGCCCGGATGCTCGCAACGCCAATGAGCATCGGTTGTGCATCCCTTTTTGGGCGCTGAGCTTCGATGAGCTCATGCGTGTGACGTTCGGAAGCCTTCCGCAGGACGGCAAAGCACGCAACATCATCCTCGAGCAGATTCTTGAGGCCAAGATCGCAAGCCTAACGGCGCAGCCGATCCCCGGTGCCGATCCCGCCAGCATCACCGCCGATAGCCCGGTACCTTTCTCGCTCAACAAGCTCTGGCATGATCTCTATTGCCGCGAGTTCGGAACCTATCTCAGCGCCGGCGGCGCAAACCCGTCAGATCAGGCGACCTGGGCCTACGAATACGATCCTTCGGGCGCAAAGATCGTGGGGGATGCGCAGGCCGCCGTCCCACCGCGCTTTCGCAAGGTCAAGAATGTCGCCTCTGATCCGGAGAAGATCAATTGGCTCCCGGACGCCCTCAACATCCGGGGGGCGCTTGAGGCGCTCGGAGCCCGGCTTCGAGTCGCGCGCTACGACTTCCTGCTGAAGGCTGGCGACTGGCATCCCGAGCTCGACGGCACGACGACCAAGACGCTCGCCGATCTCGTCGGTCAATGGCTCGGCAGTGATAAGCCGATCACGATCCTCGACCTGTCAGGCATTCCCTCGACGGTGACGAACGACATCATCGGCAGCATCTTACGCGTCCTTTACGATGGCCTCTTTTGGGCCCGGAACCTGTCGGAAGGTGGGCGCGAGCGTCCGCTGCTCGTCGTGATGGAGGAAGCGCACAGCTATCTTGGCGACGACGGGAGCAGCGCGGCCTCGATCGCGACGCAGCGTATCGTCAAGGAAGGTCGCAAATATGGGATTGGCGCGATGATCGTCAGCCAACGCCCGGCTGAGATCAATCCGACGATCCTGTCGCAATGCGGAACTTTCTTCGCGATGCGGTTGAGCAATTCCACCGATCGCTCTCATGTAACCAGCGCGCTCTCGGACAATCTTGAGGGCTTGACAAGTATGTTGCCAGTGCTGCGCACTGGTGAGGCCATCATCTTAGGTGAAGCGGTTCGATTGCCAATGCGCACCATGATCCAGGCGCCGCCCCGCGATCGTCGTCCTGACAGTCAGGATCCACTGATCTGCGACGAGGTCGCGCCCGAAGAATCGATGACGCCGGGCGGTTGGAATCTGAAGGCCCATGTCCCCGCGGACTATCGCTATTTTGTTGAGACCTGGCTCCAGCAGAACCCGGTCCACACTCCACCCAAGAAGGAATGACATACATGGCTTGGCACGAATTCGCTCCCTTTACCTCGTCGAACATCTCCGCAATCCGCTATGAAGAGGATCAGCTTCTGCTCGAGGTCGAGTTTCTGAACGGCAGCCGCTATCAATATTACGAGGTACCGCCGCAGGTCGCTCAGGCTTTCGAGCAGGCCGGATCGAAGGGGGAGTTCCTCGCGGCGTCCATCAAGGGTCATTATCGCTACAGCCGGGTCTAAGATGCCACTTGTCAGCCTAGATCAGAAAAGTTGTCGCGTTCAGTTCGGTGCCTTCGAGGTCGACAACAAAATCTTGTTCGAGTTCTTTAACAAGCTCGCCGCTTCAGATCGCGACGAGCAGCTCCACAAGGCCCTCTATATCGGCGTTTTGGCGCTCATGGAGGACCGGCTTTCAAGCTTCCTCTCCCGGACTGCGAATGAACTGGGGACCGAACTCGAAAGCCTAAAGCTCATCTTCGATATGAAGAGGGAGCTTTTCTACCGGTCGGCGGTGAAGGGTGTGCTCGCTGAGGCCGATATTGCAGATTTCCTGTCGGAGTTTTTTGATCGCCAGAAGCTCGGTGACCGTATCGAACTGACCGGCGACCGCGCCGGTGCAATCCGTCGAAACAAGACCGGCGACATCGTTTGCCATCTTGCCGGCGACAGCGGAAAACGGATCGCGATCGAATGCAAGTTCGACAAGAGCATCCGCCTTGGTGACATTCAGACCAAGGATGTCTTCACCAAAAAGGCGGATACGGCTTGGAGCCAACTACTCGAAGCGCAGGCCAATCGAGATGGGCAGGTCGGAATCATCGTCTTCGACGCCTCGCTCGTCGACAACAGCATTCTCGCCGCCGTCCAGGACCTGAAGTTCCTTCCCGGTATCGGGCTGATCGCGATTATCGATTCCCAGAAAGGCGATTATCGCAACCTCGCCATTGCTTACATGCTGGCGCGCGACATCGCGCTCAACGCAAAGACGCTTGAGCTCGACACCGAAGTCCTCAAGATCATCGTGAATCGACTGATCAAGGACGCGCGTGACATGGCGCTGGTGAAGCATCTAGTCACCGCCAACATCGACAACATGAAGCAGATCCTCGCGCAGATCGAGAAAGGTATCCTTCTTGCCGAATTCAATCAGCGCTACCTCATCAAGTTCCTCGCCGACGGGACCCTTACCAAGGAAGACATGCTCGCGTTTTATGCGGGTGAAGAGGTAAAGGAGCGTTTCCGGCTCGTCGAACGCGAGATCGGCGACCTTTGCGCCTGAGATTTCGAAATGCCGCCCTGCGGGCCGCCTTGCCCCGAGTTAGCGCCTTGAACCTGTAAGCTAATCTTCGGCCGCTCTATCTCACTCGATGATGATGGCTATGCAAATGCTGATCGCGGGCTCCTGCCGTTTGCAGACGAGCTCGGATCACTTCAGCAAGCGAGCTGCAGGGTTATCTTCCGCAGCTCCGGCTTGGAAGTAGCCAATCACGCTCGCCACAGAGCGGTGCTCGGTCATCGCCATTACCGCCGGAAGCGGCACGCCCTGCTTGCCAGCCTCGGTGACAAAACCCGACCTCAGACTGTGCGCCCCAAAGTCCCCCTCTAGGCCGGCCAGGGCAGCCCGTCGCTTGACGATGGTCGCCACCGAGCCGGGTAGCAGGGCAGGGCCGACCCGATCCTTCCAGATGCGCCGGAAGATCGCTCCCTCGCGAATCCCCGCCGCCTCCAGCCAGGCCGTCAGCGCCTCCGCGCTGCGCCCCAAGATCGGCTTGTCCGGCGTCGAATCGGCCTTCACGCCGGCCTGCTGGGTCTTCGAATACTCCAACCGGTAGATGTAGCCGTCCTCGCCGACTTTGCGCAGGTCGCGCAGGTCCGCCGCGGCGATTTCGCTGCGCCGGCGCCCGCCACTGGCGAAGCCGAAGCAGAGCAGGGCGCGATCGCGTAGGCCTTCCAGCGAGTCGTCGCAGGTCGCCAGCATGGCCTCGAGCTCGGGGCGCGTGATGGCGGTCTTCTTGGTCGGCCGCTCGCCACGTTTGACCGCGGCGCGTCGGGCGCGGCTGAGTAAGGTGCGCACGCTGGCCAGTTCGCACGGGTTGGTCAGGCGCTTGAGCTTGTGCGCCGTCGACAGCACGGCCACGCGCTGGACCACAGTGGCGAGCTTGAGCGGCCCCAGCCTGGCCTTGAGGCCGGCGGCGACCAGGGCCTGGTCGATCGCCGGCGGCAGCTCGCTGACCAGGCCGGTCTTGTTCTTGCGCTGGATGTGGTCGACCAGAAACTGGATCACCACGGCCTCACTGACCGGCAAGGTCAGCTCGATGCCGAAGCGCGCCTGGTGCCAGCCGGCCCAGTAGCGCAGGGCGGCGGCGTAGCTGCGGGTGGTGTTGGCGGCGGCCGCTTCCGCCAGCAGTTCGCGTACCGCGTCGGCGGCCTGCTGAGCCAGCTGTTCCGGCAACACCAGCCCAGCGGCGGGTGCGACGAGGGCGGGCAAGTCGCGTTTATGCTTCATAAGTCGTAATGTACACTACGAAATGGGGCGTCTACTGGCGATAATCATCACTTATCACGAGTAGAAAACCCAGAGGGCAGGGCGCCGATTGAGGAGACTGTTTCATGCCGCGCGGAATCACCCAGGACCAGGTCAATGCCGCCGCCGACGCCATATTGGGTGCCGGAGAGAATCCGACTGTGGAAAAAGTGCGCGCCGAGCTTGGGACCGGTTCGCCCAACACCGTGACGCGCATGCTCGATGCGTGGCGCAATCAGCTGGGCGAACGCTTGCGCCAGCTCAGCGCGTTGCCGGAGCTGCCGACGCCCGTGGGGCAGGCGATGACCGAACTGTGGCAGCTGGCCGTGGGGCATGCGGAACGCCTGCTCCAGGCCCGCTTGGCCACGGAGCGAGCCGCCCTGGCGGCGAACGAGACGCAGCTCGCGGAAGAACGGACGCGCTGGGCGGCGGCGCTGGCCGAGGCCGAGACCGCCGTAGCCCAGGCGCAGACACGCCAGGCCCTGACCGAACACGCCTGCGCCAACTTGGATGGCCAGCTCCGCGACAGCCACGCCCTGCGGGAGGATTTAATCCAGCAGCGGGATCGCTTGCAGGCGGTGGTCGATCGCCTCTCCCCCGAGCTAGAAACTCTCCGGGCCGACAAGACCGCCCGGCTCGCCGCGGCGGATCAGGAGCGGGAGCGCACGACAGCACACCTGCGCGCCGTCGAAGACCGCGCCCATCAGGAAATCGACCGCGCCCGTCAAGAGACCAAACAGTGGCAGCACCGCCACGAAGCGGCTGAACGGAGCTATCGTGACGGGGTGCAGGCGCTTGAGGCGCGGTGCGAAGCATTGCAGAAGCAGTGGCAGCAGGCAGAGAAGGAAGTCGCGCGCCTCTCGGGGCATGTCGCGGCGCTTGAAACGTCGCTCGCTAAGGCCCGTCTCCGTCCAAAGGCTAAGGAGGCGCGGCGGTCGACCAGATCCTCGAAGACTGCCAAGGCCAAGTAACGGACATGAGGATCATCGAGATGATGAATTGCCCTGAGGATCGTACTAGGGCGCCACCCGCGCTTGAGGCGATCGCCGCGCTGCTCGCCGGACGCTTTATCCACCGACTGACGCCTTTGATCGGGATGCCGGCACGCGTGATTTGTCCCTCGGACGAAGCGGAGCAGGCGCTTATCGCTGCGATGACCCATGCGGCGAGCGTGCACGGGATGCCCTCGGAGGTTATCGACTTGCGGCCGGCGCCTGCCGAGCGATTGGACGCCATTACGGCGCGATTGGACGGCTGGAAGAGCGGAGCGACCTACAGCAAGAACGCAACGGCGCAACGGCTGCTTATCCTGCTTGGGTTCGACGCCTTCGGCGACGACACGCAGGACGCACCCACCTACCCGTTCCGATCCAAGTTTCAATTCGACCAGAAATTCCTATGGCTGTTCGTTGGTCGCGACGCCTCCCGCATGCAGTTCTTGTTCGACAGCTACCGGCGACCGCTGTACGGCGCAGCAAGGGATATCACCCCTGACGACTGGTAACTAAGGGAATGAAGATCAGAGCAACGCGCTCAGCGCGGCGCACGTTTATTGTGACCGGAGGATCCGGCGCTCCAGGAAATGGATCGCGCCCGGCGAGGCGCTCCATCTACAACTTCGATGGCCAGAAATGGGGTGGCACGCAAACCAGTCAACAGGCCGTTGACCAAGTGCACAATCACCGCGGTTAACCCTAAGTTTCTTGGCCGTACTCACGTGGCTGGTTGTTGGCCCATATCCACCTTGGCGGCACCTTGTTGGCGGCGGGGAGGTGGATTCTTCGGTTCGTCCGGGCAGTTCGTAGTCGTTAGACACCGGGCACGCCCCTAGGCCAGTGCGCGCAACAAATATTTGCATAACTGTTTGGAACGAAATAATTTTTCGATCAAAGTGTCCTATTTCTACAAGTATCTCGGCCGGACCCCTACTAGGCTTAATACAGTTACTTAGCTGCATTCCTGCGAAAATTTCCAGAATCCCGGCCGTACCTCGTGAAGCCGCCGCCCAGCTCGTTGCCGGCGCGAAGCGGCCGCACGAAATCACCGTCGACCAGATCTATGCCGTCATCCAGCAGGGCAGTCGCACGACGATCAATGACGAGCTGAAACAGTGGAAAGACGAACGCACGAAAACGGATGCCCTCGGCGCCGATCTGCCGGCCGTCGTGGCCGATGCCATGCGTGCGCTGTGGGTGACCGCCGTCGAACAGGGCGAAGCGGTATTTGTCGAACAGCGTGGTGCCCTGGAAATCGCCTTGGCGGATGCCGAGGAGCGACAGGCTGCCATCTCGCAGGAACGGGAGGACGCACTGGCAGTGTCGACGGCGCTGACCGAGCAGTGCGAGGCACTTCGGCTTCAAATTGCGGCACTGCAAGTGCGACTGGAGTCCGAGGTCACTGCGAAGCATCAGGCGCTCCAGGATGGGCAGGCGCTGCAGCAAAAGCTCAGCGCACTTCAGACCGATACCGCCGAACAGATCGAACGCATCCGTCAAGCTCAAACCGCGCAGGCTGAGGAATTCCAAGCCACGATCACGAGCCGGGATGCGGCTTTTCAGATCGAACGCGACACCGCGAACGAACGGCTGGAGGTCGCCCAAGCCCGAATGCTGCAGGAGATCGATGCAGCTCGCGAAGGCCAGCGGCGCGCCGAGCAGCAGATAGGCAAAGCGCGAGAACGGTTGGAGCAGCAACAAGCTAGTTTGGCCGAACTGCGCCTGGAAGCAGGACATCATCGTCGCGAACTGGCCGAACGTGATACCCGCGTGGAGGCATTGTCATCTGCAGTCGCGGATCGCGATCGCCTAACGATCGAACTGGCTGCGGCTCGCGGGCAATTGGAAGGTTTGGGGGTTGCAATGCTGTCGCTTGAAACTCGGGCTATCAGCGCCGAATCACGCATCACCGCTTTACTGACCGAACGGGCATCGCCGGCGACGGCTCGAAATAAGCGGGGCAAGCGGGACGTGTAAACCATGCTTGAGGCTTATGACCCAATTTTACCTTTATCCGGGCATGACCCTAAATCCATGACGAACAATGAAAAATTGCCCTTATCCCGGTTTTCCGTTCCATTGCTCCCCAAACCCCTTGTTGACCAGCCAGTCCACTGACAGGCCACGCCGGTCCATTTCGCCGCACAGCACCCGTGGCGCCGCCGGATCGGCCAGGTCATGCGGCAGCACGGTGACCTCGGCCGCATGCCGCTCGCGAAGCTCGGCAGCGAGGGCTTCCAGCCGGTCGACGCGGCGCGCGGTCAGCACCAGCCGGTGGCCGAGCGCGGCGAGTCGTCGGGCAAAAGCGGCGCCGATGCCGGAGGAGGCACCGGTAACCAGGCTGAGCGGGCGGGCGACAGTCATGCATGATTCCTTCGAGTGGGTCGTCATTCTTGACCGCAGCGGCGAAGCGGCGCCAGTGGTGCGCCGGTTTGCCGATCCCGGGGACCCTCGGTAAGCTTGCCGTTTGACCGCAGCGGAAGCAGCTCATGCGCAAGAAACTCGTCGCCGGCAACTGGAAAATGCATGGCAGCCGTTCGATGTCCAAGTCCCTGGTAGACGACATTGCTGCGGGTACGCCCGACGGCATCGACGTGGTGGTGTTTCCGCCGTTTCCCTATGTGGCCGAGCTGGCCGGACAGCATGCCGGCTCTCGCGTGGGCGTCGGCGCGCAGGACGTCAGCGAGCACGAGGGGCAGGGTGCGTATACCGGTGAAGTCTCCGCCGCCATGCTGGCGGACGTCGGCGCGCAGTGGGTGCTGGTCGGCCATTCCGAGCGGCGCCAGTACCACGGCGAGAGCGACGATCTGGTGGCGCGCAAGTTTGCCGCAGCCCGCGCCGGCGGCCTGACCCCGATCCTGTGCGTGGGCGAAACCCTGGCGCAGCGCGAGGCCGACGAGACCGAGGCGGTCATCGCACGGCAACTGCGGGCCGTGCTGGCACTCAACGGCGTGGCCAGCTTCGACACCGCAGTCATCGCCTACGAACCGGTCTGGGCGATCGGCACCGGGCGCACCGCGAGCCCGCCACAGGCCCAGCAGGTGCATGCCTTCATTCGTAGCCAACTGGAAAAAGAAGATGTTATGATTGCCCGTCTGACCCGACTGCTTTACGGCGGCAGCGTCAAGGCGGCCAATGCCGCGGAATTGTTCGCGCAGGCGGACGTGGATGGAGGGCTGATCGGCGGGGCCTCCCTGACCGCATCCGACTTCCTTGGAATCTGCGCCGCGGCGCACCAGGCGCCACAGGCTCGATAGAAACCTTATGTTCGTCATTTTCAGCGTGTTCTACATCCTGATCGCTGCGGCGATGATCGTGCTGATCCTGCTGCAGAACGGTGCTGGCGCCGATGCCGGCTCGGGTTTCGGCGGCGGCGCCTCGGCCACGGTGTTCGGCGCGCGCGGCTCGTCGACGTTCCTTACCCGTGCCACCGGCGTTCTGGCAGGCCTGTTCTTCCTGCTCAGCCTCGGCATGGGCATCTACCTGCACGGCAACGGCACGCCGCACACCAGCTCGCAGGATCTTGGCGTGATGGCGGCGGTGGCCGACAAGCCGGCCACCGACAAGGCGGCCGCGACCAAGCCTGCGGCCGGCACGGAGGTGCCATCGGCGGTTCCTGCGGCGACGAACAATGCCATCCCGGCCGCACAGCCGGCAGCAACTCCCGCCCCGCCCAGGAACCAGGGCGAGGCGCCGGCAGCCACCGAGCCGCCGGCGAAGCACTGAGCAACACACCTGCCCAGGTGGCGGAACTGGTAGACGCACTACCTTGAGGTGGTAGCGACGCAAGTCGTAGGGGTTCGAGTCCCCTCTTGGGCACCACATATAAAGTTGCAGTTGATTGCGGAAGATTGCTGAAGATTGCAAAAACTGTAAATTTTAAGGGAAACAACAAGAAAGGCGGCCTCTCGTGGGCCGCCTTTCTTGTTGTTGCGTTGCGTTGGGTTGCAGTGAATTGCTATTCGTTGCTGCCGTGCACACGAAATGCACACGGGAATGCACACCGAAAAACGTGTCCGCTTCCGAATACTTGACGGAGTGCATTCCGCTTACCGAAGGGCCTAGTCTCTATGTTGATCTTTAAGGTAAGACCGAAATCGACACAAAGAAAAAGGGCACGCATCGCTGCAAGCCCTTATTCTTTTGGCGGAGAGAGCGGGATTCGAACCCGCGTACGCCTTAAACGTATGGCTGGTTTTCATTCAGCAGGGCGCTCGGAGTGCGAGGCGTCGCTACCGTCGATTCACTTCTTCCTTGGGTTGAGCTCTGCCGCATCAAAAGTCAGACCTGGAGTCGGAGCGGGTAATTGGGTGATCGTGATATTTTCGATCTGAGTTACCACGCCAGGCCGCATTTGAGCGTCGTCAGGCGATTTTCCGATATTGGATACAGCGATCGACAAGCCGACGCCGAAAGTCCAAGAGCCCTCATGAATTCCTTGATGCTTTAGCAATGCGGCCATGACTTCTTTGGGTTCGAAAGTAAATGCGGTAGGGTCAGCCATTGGTGTAACTCACTGTTTTTATGTTGGAATATTGCCCCGCACGGTGGGCAACAAATGGCACATTCTCGATAATTCTGACGTTCTGACTCGTGTCATTTGTGCGCCCGTCCCAGCTACTTATGACCATCGCTGAGTAGCCACTATCTGGCGTGAGCCATGTTCTGACCTGCATCGCTAGATACGGCCGGAGCTGCTCAATCATCTTGTCCGCTACGGACTTCGCGCCTACGAAGGTTGCTAAAGCGTTCGTGAGGAACTGGTTGATGCTAACGCCGTCAGATTGAGCCATTTCGGCGACTCGCTTATGCAGCCCCCTCGGAATGCGAAGAGCGATTTTTCCACTGTAGCCATAAAGGGCTAGCGGCTCAGGAATTGTCTGGCCAAGCGCAAGCTGGGCTTCTATCCAAGAGGCAGCGGCGTTGTCGAGATTATGCAGAGCCTCGTTGGGCGTATCCCCTTCCGCAATACAGCCAGGGAACTCCTGGATCGTCGCCGTGTAGCCACCCAATTCGTCTGGAGTTAGGCGACGAGCATATGGCTTCGCCAAGATCGCCTTGGCCTCATGCTCGATCGGGTCGTCGATCGTTTTAATTGCTTTGCGGTTGCTCACTGGTCTTCCTTTGCGAGGTAAAGCTCCCATTCGTCAACATCGCTAAGGAGTGCTTCCACGATGCTCAACACGGTCCCCTTTTTCATTTCGCCCGGATGATTAGGAATGGAGAGAGGTGGTGACAACTCGGGACAGTCCTCTCGAACCCAGGTTGGCTCTTTTCCTCGATTGCATTTCGTTCTCCCAAGTCTCTTGGCAATGGCGATGAGTTCCTTCGCTCGAACACCGCTTGGCGAGCATTGAATGGCTTCCAGCTCTGCTTTCAGCTTCCGAAGCCTGTGTTTATTCATGATAGCACCGGCGATATCGCTTCATGCAATCCCCATACGCAATGTCAACTGAGGTCGAAAATATCACGATCAGCGAGACAAGCGCGGTTCCCGATCGCTCTGTGTGACTGGTGAATGTTCTGACATCTACCCGAAGCGGGCCTTGCCGATACTCGCAGGTGGGCACGCCTGCACGGTGTTCAGGCGCCGCCGGGATGGTGGTCAGGCATGGCCGGTTTCTGCACAGATCATCATTCTTCGGTTCTGGTCCGCAGTGGGGACTCGGTGAAACTGTGCACACAAATTGCACACGATGGGGCTCCAGCCCTTACGCACCAACGGGTTCGGCTGCCCCTCTTGGGCACCACATTGATGGCTCCGCTGGACATCGCGGGAGCCAAAAAAAACCGCCTTTTGGCGGTTTTTTTGTTCGCGACGAGCGGAAAAAGGAAAGCATCGATCCGAGGCGCCAAGCTGGAGCGACGAACGAAGGTGGCAGATCAGCGCGGATATCGCACTACGCTTCCCGTACAGGGAGTGTAGGCGCCGGCCGACATATACGCCGTAATCCCCGTGACACATTACGCCGACCACCAGGGTAGGCGGCGGTCATGCGGTTGCGGGCCTCTCGCGGCAAGGGGAATGGGGCCATGGCGACGATTTTGCTGGGCAGGGGGCTACTGGCGGCTGGCATGTGAGCTCGTGTCCAACACGGCCTTCTCGGGCATCCGGTTTGCGTGGAAATGGCGGGCGTGCGTAACCGACTGACTCGACATGGCCGGGGCGACAGCAGCCGTGCCGCCGTGGCACTGGCATCCTGATCCACTGGCTGATGTCGAAACCCATCGCTGCAGCCTTCTCCGGTGGTCATTCCATGGCGTGCGGGTCGCGCGACGAGCCGCTTGCAAAGGTGTCTCATGCAGCCTAATTTCAGGCAGCCCAACCAAGGAGGGCGTCAAGTGATCAATGTGGTCCTGGTGGACGATCATGAGCTGGTTCGCACCGGCTTCCGAATGATCTTGCAGCAGCAGTCGGACATCCGTGTCGGGGGAGAAGCGGGCAGCGCCGAGGAGGGCCTGCAGCTGATCCGCAGTCTGAAACCCGACATCGCCCTGGTCGACGTGCACATGCCCGGCATGAGCGGGATCGAGCTGACCGAGCGCGTCTGTCGATCGAAGATGTCCACCCACGTCGTCATCGTGACGGTGGTCGATGACGCGCGTTTCCCCAAACGCCTGCTCGACGCCGGCGCGCTCGGCTACCTGACCAAGGGCTGCAGCGCCGACGAACTGGTATCCGCTGTGCGCCAGGTGGCCAATGGCCGCCGCTATCTTGCTCCGGCCGTAGCGCAGCAGTTGGCGTTGGCCACCCTCGACGGCAGTGCCTCGCCGTTCGACGTATTGTCCAGTCGCGAACTCGAGGTCGCGATGATGCTGGTGCGCGGCAAGCCGCTGACGATCATCGGCGAACAGCTCAATCTGAGCCCCAAGACGGTGTCCACCTACAAGCAGCGCCTGATGGAGAAGCTGCACGTGGACCATGTGCTCAGTCTTGCCCACCTGATGACGGTGCATGGACTGATCGACGTGCCGAATCATCATGTCGGTACGTGATGCCGCGCAGCCGGTGGCCTGAAGTTAAAAAAAAACCGGACCTGGGTCCGGTTTTTTTGTCGTGATCCAGGGTACGACGGCTCAGCCCTTCGAGTCGCCCTGGTGGGCGTCGGACTCGCCGCTTGACCGCGGCTCGCTCTCCTCGGGAGATGGCAGCGGTCCGGCCCGGTGAGTTGATTGCGCCAGCAGATCACCCTGCTTTGGATGCGGCAGCGAAACCGCTGGCTGGGGCGCAACCGGTGCCTCGGTCACGTCGGCGGTGACTGCGGGAGACGCCACGCTCGCCGAAGGGCTGACTTCATGGGCAAGTGAAGCGGTCGGAGCCGGAGCTGTCGCCGCCGCGGCCGGCGTGGCAACCGTCAGACCCGCCTGGGTCAACTCCGTCGGGACGGGCTCCGTCCCCGATGTGGCGACGACCGTCGATGACGAGATGTCGTCGGTCGGTCGACTGAGCGTCGTCGGGGCGGTGACGACGGTCGTCGACGCGGGATCGGTCCTGTCGGCCTGGGTATCCACGCCGTTCACCGTGACGCCGGTGGCTGGCGGCGTTGGCGCGGGAGTGCTTGCCGGGACGACCCTGACAAGTTCGTCCTCGCCAGCGGCGGCCATTGCCGCGGCGGACTTCACCGCCTCGGGAATCGGCGGCAGCGGCGGCAGGTTGAATGCCGTGGTGACAGGCACCGCGGTGCCGGCAGCGGCCGAGACAGGCGCCATGGCGCGCGCTTCGTTCGGCTGAGCCGGCGTCGGCGGGCGAGCTGACGAAATGGCTGGTACCGCCTCCCCAGCGGCAGCCGCCGATGACGCTTCATGCGACGACGGTTCGCTGTGCGCGGCCGGGACCGTGGTCGCGGTGGTTTCGTCGCGGTCCTCGTCGTCGAGCGCCTGGGCCTGCGTGCTGTCGACATCCGTGCCGTTCGCGGCAGCTTCGTCGTGACGCCGGCGCCGGCGACCGCCGCGGCGACCGCGGCGGCGACGCGACTGGTTCCCTTCGGCATCGGTGGCGCTATCGGCGGCTTCGGGCGCGGCTGAAACCACCGGCGGCGTCAGCAACTGTTCGGCGTCCTTCGCCGCCTCAGCCGGCGGTGCGACGGCGGGGCGCTCGTCCGTGGCGACACGCGGCTGGCGCTCGACCTTGGCCGGCTGCGCCGGATTCGGCTTGCGCTCCGCACGCGCCGGGTTGCTCTCGACTGCGGCGGCCGGTTTGGGCTGGCGATCTGCCTTGGCGGCCTGGCTCTGACCTTGCTGCGCAGGACGCGGCTGGGCCTCGTTGCCGCGCTGACGGTTGCCGCGGGTCTGTTGCGCGGAAGCGGGTTTGGTTGAGCCCGGCTGGGTGGCCTCGCGTCGCGGCTGGCGCGGCGACGATGCACTCGAACCGGCGCCGGGACGGCTGCCGCGCTCGTCGCGGCGGTTGCGGCTGCTGCCATCGCTGGCGTTGTCGGCGCGTTTCGGTGCCGGCGCGGGCGCTGCCGCCTCCGTGCTGCGGAACCAGCCAAACAGGCGTGAGATGATGCCGCCGCTCGGTGCCGGGGTGGGGGCAGGGGCCGCCGCCGGCTGGCGACGGGCAACCGGTGCTGCGGCGGCGACCGGCGCGGCGACTTCCTCGCGCACCGGCGCTGGACTGGCCGGTACGATGCCGCTGACGGCAGGCTGTTCGCCGCTGCCCAGAGTCTGGCCCATCTTCGGCAGTTCGACGGCTTCCACTGCGGTGAGACGCTCGTAGCTGGGCTTGCTGTGCTCGCCCATGTCCGCCTCGCGGATGCGCTGGATCTCGATGTGCGGGGTTTCCAGTTTTTCGTCCGCCACGATCACCACGTGTGCCTTGTGGCGCAGCTCGATTTCGACCACGCTGGCGCGCTTCTCGTTGAGCAGGAAGTTGGCCACGCTGGTGGGCGCCTGCACCAGCACCTGGCCGGTGTTGTCCTTCATCGCGTGTTCTTCGATCAGCCGCAGGGTGGACAACGACAGCGACTCCACGCCGCGGATGTGACCGTGGCCTTCGCAGCGCGGGCAGGTGATCTGGGTGGCTTCGCCCAGGCTCGGGCGCAAGCGTTGGCGCGACATCTCCAGCAGGCCGAAGCGCGAAATGCGGCCGATCTGCACGCGCGCGCGATCCAGCTTCAGCGCCTCCTTCAGGCGATCCTCCACCTCACGCTGATGCTTGGGGCTGTCCATGTCGATGAAGTCGATCACCAGCAGGCCGCCCGCATCGCGGATGCGTGCCTGGCGGGCGATTTCCACCGCGGCCTCGCAATTGGTGTTGAACGCGGTTTCCTCGATGTCGCTGCCCTTGGTGGCCT
>ERZ778018.513-NODE-513-length-55589-cov-10.697681_pt1 | contig 55589 bp, 55 predicted proteins | sample MGYA00375748_ERZ778018 | MGnify/ENA primary metagenome ERZ778018 (study PRJEB29350, sample SAMN05509839) | bioreactor metagenome | biome: bioreactor; material: wastewater | place: South Africa: University of Cape Town | collected 2014-04-22 ... | reverse complement strand
GTGCCGATGGTGCCGTGGCCGCACATCGGCAGGCAGCCCGAGGTTTCGATGAACAGGATCGCCACGTCGCAATCGGGCCGGGTCGGGGGATAGAGGATCGAGCCCGACATCATGTCGTGACCGCGCGGCTCGTACATCAGCGCGGTGCGAATCCAGTCGTAGTCGCGCAGGAAATGCAGGCGCTTCTCGCTCATCGTGGCGCCGTGCAGCGCCGGGCCGCCGCCGGCGACCAGCCGCACCGGGTTGCCGCAGGTGTGGCCGTCGACGCAGAAGAACGTATGGCTCGTCATGGTTTTCCCCGCTGTCAGGCGCCCAGCAACTGGCCGCCATCGACGGTGATGGTCTGGCCGGTGATCCAGCTTGCGCGTGGCGAGGCCAGGAAGATCACCGCCTCGGCGATCTCCTCCGGCCGGCCGAAGCGGTCGAACGGGATCGAGGCGAGGGTGCGGTTGTAAAGCTCCGGATTGTCGGTCTCACGCTTTGCCCATGACCCGCCGGGAAACAGCGTCGAACCCGGCGCCACGCCGTTGACGCGGATGCGGGCGCGGGCGAGCGTCGCGGCCTGCGAGGCGGTGTAATGGATCAGCGCCGCCTTGGCCGCGCCATAGGCCGGGTTGCGCACGGTTGGTTCCAGTCCGGAGATCGACGAGATGTTGACGATCGCTCCGGCCTCGGACGCCTTCAGGAAGGGGAGCGCGGCGCGGCTGGCGCGCACCGTCGCCAGCAGGTCGATGTCGGTGACCTGGTGCCAGGCTTCGTCGGTATCGCCGCCGCGCCCGAAGCCGCTGGCATTGTTGACCAGGATATCGAGCCCGCCGAGGGCCTGGGCTGCCTCCGGCACATAGCGCGCGATGGCCTCGCCATCGGCGAGATCGCAGGGCGCGAAATGCACCTTGCCGCCGAGGGCGGCGATCTCGCCCGCCGTCTGGCGCAGCGTTTCCGGGTTGCGCGCGCAGATCGAAACCGAAGCGCCCGCCTTGGCGAAACCGAGCGCTATCGCCCGGCCGATACCGCGGCTGGCGCCGGTGACGACCACCGAACGGCCGCGAAACTCATCACTCATGCTTCCCCCCAAAAAAAGTCGCCGTTGCCGGCGGCCATTAAGGCGAAATCCGCTTCAATGAGAATCGGATTTTACGCCATCATATTGTTAGGACGTATTTTCTGTCGAAGAACCGGTGTCCACGTCTTCGAAAAATACGCTACTCGGCGGCGATGCGATAAGCCGCCGGCCGCGTCTGCATGGCCTTGGCGACCACGGTCTCGACATGCTTGCGGCGTTCGCCGGTCAGGGCGATGCGCGGGGCGCGGCAGCGGTCATTGCTGCCGATGACGAGAGCTTCGACGAGCTTGATATTCTGCACGAGCTGCGCCGAGACGTCGAGCGCGAGCAGCGGCGCGAACCAGCGATAGATCGCCAGCGCCTCGTTGCGCTTGCCCTGCTGCCAAAGGCGCCAGATCGCCACCGTTTCGTCCGGGAAGGCGCATACCAGCCCGGCCACCCAGCCGACGGAGCCCATGGCGGCGGCCTCGAGCGCCAGATTATCGACGCCGCAGAACAGCCGGTAACGGTCGCCGCAGGCATTGATGATGCCGGTGATGCGGCGCACGTCGTCGGAGCTTTCCTTGATCGCGGCGAAGAGCGGTTCGTCGGCGAGTTCGGCGAACATGTCCGGTGTGATATCGACGCCATAGGCGACGGGGTTGTTGTAGACCATGCAGGGCAGGCCGCCGGCACGCGCGACCGCGCGGTAATGGGCGAGGGTCTCCTCGGGCAGCGATTTGTAGGGCACGCCGGGCAGGACCATGAAGCCGTCAGCGCCGGCTCTGGCGCCCTCTTCGGCCAGTTGGCAGGCGCGCCGTGTCGCGCCCTCGGCAACGGTCAGCAGCACCTGCCGGCGCTTGCCGGCGACGCGGCGGGCCGTCCTGAGCACCTCGAGCTTTTCGTCGATCTCGAGGGTCGAGGCCTCGCCGAGCGAGCCGCACACGATCAGCCCGTCGACGCCGGCGTCGAGTTGCAACTTGAAGCAGCGTTCCATCTCGGCGATGTCGAGACGGTCGTCCTCGGTGAATTTCGTGGTGACGGCGGGGAAGACGCCTGCCCAGTCATTACTCATGATCGGATCTCCTCGGCTGCGCTCAGATATATCAGGAAAGATGCCGTTCCGATCTAAGTTCTTTGCGGCTTTGCGCGCCATCCCCATTTATGATCGAACGACAACCAGATCGACAACGGAGCCCGAAGCGTGTCCGCTACCCGTAAGCCAGCCGGTGCCCAGCCGCAGACCATCGAGGCGGTGGAGTTCCGCGAGGCGATGAGCCGCGTCGCCTCGCCGGTCTCCATCGTCACCACCGATGGGCCGGCGGGGCGGGCGGGCTTTACCTGCCCCGCCTTCGCCTCGGTCACCGATGCCCCGCCGACGGTGCTCGCCTGCCTCAGCCGCACGAGCCGCTCGGCGGCGGCGTTCCGGGAAAACCGCGTTTTTGCCATCAACCTGCTGCCGCAGCGGCTGCAGGCGCTGGCCGACCGCTTCTCCGGGCTCGACGGCACGCCGCTCGCCGAGCGCTTTACCGCGACGGCGTGGGAGGAAGGCGGCAGCGGTGCGCCGCTGCTCGTGGGCGCGCTCGCCAGTCTCGACTGCCGGCTCGAGGACCTACAGGAGATCGGCTCGCACCAGGTGATGATCGGGCGGGTGCTCTCGGTGCGGCTCGGCCCGGGCGATCCGCCGCTATTCTATCACCGGCGCGGCTATCGCTCGTTCGACGGTGCGTGAATCACGCCGTTCTGCCGGTCACGGCGCTTCGGAGGCAAGGCGTTCGAGCACGGTGTTGGCCGCCGTGATGCGCGCCGGAATCGGAAAATTCTTGTTGGCCAGCATGACGATGCCAATGTTTTTCGCGGGCACGAAAGCGACATAGGCCCCGAACCCGTTGGTGGAGCCGGTCTTGTTGAACAGCGTCGGCTGCGCGGGCACCTTCGGCGGGGTAAGCAGCGTCGCCGCGTGCGGCTCCATGGCCATTTTGCCGGAATTGCCGGCCAGGAGCCGGTCAAGCGTGATCGGATAGGCGTATTGCTCCCAACCGAGCCCCTGGACCATGTCGCCGATCTGGAAATAGCCGATATGGGTGCCTTCGACAGCGCGCCGTAGCGGCGGCTCCAGACGCTCCGGCCGGATATTGGCCTCGACAAAGCGAATCATGTCAGCGGCCGTCGATTTGACGCCATAGGCTTCCGCATCGAACACGCCCGGATTGACCCGTACCGGCTTGTCGGCCTTGTTGTAGCCCCAGGCATAGGCGGCCATGGCCGCCTCGGGCACGCGAATGTAGCTGTGCTCAAGGCCGAGCCCGGGGAAAATTTCCGTCTCGATCAATTCGGCAAAATCGCGCTTCATCGCCAGCTCGACGAGGTGCCCGAACAGGCCGATACTGGGGTTGGAATAGCGCCGCTGCTCGCCCGCCGCGGCGGCCGGTTTCCAGTGCTGGAAATATGCGGTCATCGTCGTGCCGTCGGTGACGGCGTCGGGGAACTGAAGCGGCAGCCCGCCGGCGGTAAAGGTGCCGAGATTGAGCAGGCTCGCCCGGTTGATGGCGTAGCTCTGCAACTGCCGCATATATTTGCCCGGATGATCGTCGAGTGAGATTTTACCAAGTGCCTGCGCGTAAGTGGCCAGCGTCGCGGTGAATGTCTTGCTGATCGAGCCGATCTCGAACAGCGTATCCTTCGTCACCGGCGTGTTGCTCTGTTTCGAGGCCATGCCGTAGCTGTAGAAATACTGTTTGCCACCGACCGTCAGCGCCACGGCGATGCCGGGCACGTCATATTCCTGCAGGAGCGGACGGAAGGCCGCGTCCACGGCAGCAGCGATCCGGTCGGGGCGCTCCGCCGCGCTGGCCGCGGGCGCGAGCACAGCGCAGGAGAGGCCCGCGAGAGCAAGCAGCCTGCCGGCGTTTTTGATGATGCTCACGAGGCGCGCCCTGTCTGGTTCGGGATGATGCTAAATCCCCATTTCCTTGAACACCTCGGCCGCCTCGCGAAAGGCGTGGTTGGCGGAGGGCACGCTGGCATAGACGCCGGACTGGATCATGATCTCCTTGATCTCGTCCTTGCTGAGGCCATTGTTGATGGCGCCGCGCAGGTGGATGCGGAATTCGCCCCAGTGATGCATGGCGATACAGGTCGACAGCACGACGACGGAACGGGTGCGCCGGTCGAGGCCGGGCCGGTTCCAGACATCGTTCCAGGCCGATTTGGTGATGTAGTCCTGGAAATCGCGGTTGAGGTCGGTGGTGCGGGACACCGCCGCGTCGACATAGGCATCGCCGAGCACGGCGCGGCGGGTTTTCATGCCGGCGGCGTGCCGGTCGGGTTGGTCGCTCATGCCAGGAACTCCAGAACGGCGCGGGTGAAAGCCTGCGGTTGTTCGATATTCGACAGATGCGCGGCATCGAGGCTGGCGCCTTTCGCGCCCTTGATGCTGTGCCGGATCAGGTCGCCATCGGCCGGCGGCGTGGAAGGATCGCGCGCGCCGGTGATGACGAGCACATCCTTGGCCGTGACGGCGTGAAGCGCCTCGCGCTGGTCCATGTCGCGGATGGCGGCGCAGCAGCCGGCATAGCCTTCCGCTGGCGTCGCATGCAGCATGGCCGCGATGCGCGCCACCTTGGCCGGCTCGCGCTGGCGGAACTCCGGCGTGAACCAGCGCTCGAGCACCGCCGGGGTGATCGCTTGCATGCCCTTGGCATGCACGGTGCGGATGCGGCCGTTCCAGTTATTGGCAGGCGGCATGCAGGCGGCGGTGTTGGAGAGGATCGTCTTACGCAGGCGCTGCGGCGCGTGGGTCAGCAGCCACTGGCCGACCATGCCGCCCTTCGACAGGCCAAGCCAATGGACGCGCTCGAGCCCGAGCCGGTCGAGAATGGCGAGCGCGTCGGCGGCGAGGTCGGCGATTGAATAGGGGCCCGGCTCGGCGATGCTCTTGCCGTGGCCGCGAGAATCGTAGCGCACGACGTGGAAGCGCTTTGCCAGTTCCGGCATCTGGTCGTCCCACATGCCGAGATTCGTGCCGAGCGAATTCGACAGCATCAAGGGCGGGGCGCTTTCGGAGCCGGCGAGTTCCACGTTGAAGTGGCCTCGGTCGAGTTTCATGATCGGCATGCGCGGAATGTCCTGTTGACGGCGTGCTGGCGGCCATTTGCGACCGTTTCGAGAAATTGCGCTGGCGAAGCGGCGCGAGGCCGCTAGATTAGCCAGCGGCGCGCGCGCGGCAACCGCCGACGCGAACATAAGTTCACCGCAAGGTGCAAATCCCTCGACAACACGGAGATACCCCATGGCGATGACGATGCAGGGCGAGGTCGACCTGCCGGCCAGCCGCGAGGTGGTCTGGCAGAAGCTGAACGATCCGGAGGTGCTGAAAGCCTGCATCCCGGGCTGCCAGAGCCTGGAGAAAACCTCGGACACCAGCTTCGAGGCGGTGGCCAAGGTCAAGGTCGGCCCGGTCAGCGCGTCATTCAAGGGCAAGGTCAACCTGAGCGACCTCGACCCGCCGAACGGCTACCGGATTTCCGGCGAAGGCGAGGGCGGAGTCGCGGGCTTCGCCAAGGGCGGCGCCAATGTCAGGCTCAGCGATAACGACGATGGCGGCACAAGGCTCGCCTATGATGTCGAGGCGCAGATCGGCGGCAAGCTGGCCCAGCTTGGCGGGCGACTCGTCAACGGCGTCGCCAAGAACCTCGCCGATAAATTCTTCGTCAGCTTCGCCAAGGCGACCACCGAGGGCTAGCGGGATTCAGTGGCCACCGCACAAGGTGGCTGCGCAGCAGATTTGAAATTCGATTATTTGGAGTTCAATTCATGAATCTCGATCTTGCCGGCAAGCGCGTGCTGGTCACCGGCGGCTCCAAGGGCATTGGCTTCGCCTGCGCTCGGTTGTTTCTCGAGGAAGGCGCCAAGGTCGCGATCGTCTCGCGCTCGCAAGCCAATATCGACGCGGCGCTGGCGAAGCTTGCCGGGGCGATTGGCGCCGCGGCCGACCTGATCGATGCGGGGCAGGCGGCGGCGATGGTGGAAAAGGTCGAGCGCGAACTCGGCGCCATCGACATTCTCGTCAACAGCGCGGGCGCGGCCAAGCGCGCAGCGCCGGACGACCTGACGCCGGCGTTCTGGCATGCGGCGATGGACGCCAAGTATTTCAGCTATATCAATGTCATGGATCCGGTCGTCAAACTGATGGCGAAACGCGGCTCCGGCGTGATCGTCAACATCATCGGCCATGGCGGCAAGGTCGCGGCCAGCGAGCATCTCGCCGGTGGGTCGGCCAATGCGGCGCTGATGCTGGCAACCGTCGGCCTTGCCAAGGCCTATGCCAGGCAGGGCGTGCGGGTGCTCGGACTCAACCCGGGCCTGACCGAGACGACGCGCGTGCAGGAGGCGCTGGAAGTGACGGCGCGTTCGCGTGGCATCTCCGTCGCGGAGGCCAAGGCGCTCGGCACCTCGCGTATCCCGCTGGGCCGCTTCGCCAGCCCCGAAGACCTCGCCAACATGACGGTGTTCCTGGCCTCGGACCGCGCCAGCTACGTCACCGGCGTCAATATCGGCATGGATGGGGCGTCCACCTCCGTCGTCATATAGTCCCGAGTGGAAAACGCGGCCAAAACGGCGATTTTTTCCACCATCGAAATTTCCCTTGCTCGCTTGACCCCTGAAACTCCCAGGTTCACATTGAATTAGGTCCAAACTGGCGTTCTGTCCCCTGACGGGAACGGAGGCCGCTTTTGCCGAGAGTTGCGCAACGCTGCGTGCTGGCGCGAGCCCCGCAGCAAGGGAGGGATGCATGACAACCGTTAACCTGACGGTCAACGGCAAGCCGGTGGCTGCCAAGATCGACCCGCGCACCTTGCTGGTGCAGTTCCTGCGCGAGAACCTCCGGCTCACCGGCACGCATGTCGGCTGCGATACCAGCCAGTGCGGCGCCTGCGTCGTGCATGTCGACGGCCACGCGATCAAGGCCTGCACGACGCTCGCGGCAAGCTGCGACGGCGCCAGCGTCACCACCATCGAGGGGCTGGCGCATAATGGCGAACTGCACCCGATGCAGGAGGCGTTTCGCGAGCATCACGGCCTGCAATGCGGCTTCTGCACGCCGGGCATGATCATGACGGCGGTCGATCTGGTGCAGCGCAAGGGCAATCACCTCGAGGAGCACACGATCCGCGAGGAACTCGACGGCAATATCTGCCGCTGCACCGGCTATCACAATATCGTCAAGGCGATCGCCGCCGGGGCGGAAGCGATGGCGGGGCAGGTTTCGGCCCAGGCCGCGGAATAAGCGGCCGGTTCCGGGCACGCGCCAGGGGTGAGTGCCAAGGTTGATTGCATTGTCGTTGATTGCGGTTTCTCGGGGAGGAGAAAAGTCATGAGCGTGGCGCAAATCGGTCAATCCGTCCGCCGCACCGAAGACCAGCGGTTCGTCACCGGCAAGGGCCGTTATGTCGACGATATTGGCCGGCCCGGCCAGGCGCATGCCTTCTTCCTACGCTCGCCGCATGCCCATGCCAGGATCAGGCGCATCGACCTGCACGAGGCGCAGCATGCGCCGGGCGTCGTCGCCGTGCTCACCGGCGACGATCTCGCCGCCGACAAGATCGGCGGGCTGATCTGCGGCTGGATGATCCATTCCAAGGACGGTTCGCCAATGAAGGCCGGGCCGCATCCGGCGCTGGCGCAGGGCAAGGTGCGCTATGTCGGCGACCATGTCGCGGTGGTGATCGCCGAGACGCTGGCTGAAGCCAAGGACGCAGCCGAGAAGATCGTCGTCGATTACGAGGTGCTGCCGGCTGCCGTCGATCCGGCCAAGACGCAGGCCAAGGGCGCGGCGCAAGTGCATGACGAAGCGCCGAACAACACCGTGTTCAACTGGCATCTCGGCGACAAGGCCGCGACCGATGCCGCCTTCGCCAAGGCGAGCCACGTCACGACGATCGATCTTGTCAACAACCGGCTCGTCGCCAATGCGATGGAGCCGCGCGCCGCGGTCGGCGACTATGATTCGGGCACCGACAATTTTACGCTCTACACCACGAGCCAGAACCCGCATGTCGCGCGCCTCGTGCTGTCGGCCTTCATCGGCATCGCGCCGGAGAACAAGCTGCGCGTCATCGCGCCCGATGTCGGCGGCGGCTTCGGCTCGAAGATCTTCATCTATGCCGAGGAGACGGTGTGCGTCTGGGCGGCCAAGAAAGTTGGCCGGCCGGTGAAATGGGTCGCCGAGCGCACGGAGGAGTTCCTCGCCAGCGCGCATGGCCGCGATCATGTCACCAAGGCGGAACTGGCGACCGATGCCGCTGGCAAGATTCTCGGCTTGAGGGTCCACACCAAGGCCAATCTCGGCGCGTATCTGTCGACCTTCTCGTCCTCGGTGCCGACCTATCTCTACGCGCCGCTGCTGTCGGGCCAATACGACATCCCGGCGATCTATGCCGAGGTCGATGGCGTCTACACCAACACCGCGCCGGTCGATGCCTATCGCGGCGCCGGCCGGCCCGAGGCGACCTTCGTCGTCGAGCGGCTGATGGAGGTGACGGCGCGCCAGATCGGCATGGACCCGGCCGCGTTCCGGCAGCGCAATTTCGTGCGCTCCTTCCCGCACCAGACGCCGGTGATCATGTGCTACGACATTGGCGACTATAACGCCTCGCTGAAGAAGGCGCTCGAACTCGCCGACTATAAGGGGCTCGGCCGGCGCAAGCGCGAGAGCGCCCGCAAGGGCCTGCTGCGCGGGCTCGGATTCTCCGCCTATATCGAGGCATGCGGCATCGCGCCCTCGGCGGCGGTCGGCTCGCTCGGCGCCGGCGTCGGCTTGTGGGAATCGGCGGAAGTGCGCGTCAATCCGGTAGGCACCGTCGAAATCCTCACCGGCTCACATGCGCACGGGCAGGGCCACGAGACGACCTTCGCCCAGCTAGTCTCGGCGCGGCTCGGTATCCCGATGGAGCAGGTCAGCATCATCCATGGCGATACCGACAAGGTGCAGATGGGCATGGGCACCTACGGCTCGCGCTCCGGCGCGGTTGGCATGTCGGCGATCGTCAAGGCGCTCGACAAGGTCGAGGCCAAGGCGAAGAAGGTCGCGGCCTATTGCCTGGAAGCCTCCGAGAGCGACATCGAGTTCAAGGATGGCCGCTTCACCGTGAAGGGCACCGACAAGGGGCTCTCGTTCGGCGAGGTCGCGCTGCAGGCCTATGTCGCGCATAAGTTCGACGGGCAGGAACTGGAGCCCGGCCTGAAGGAGGGCGCGTTCTACGATCCGAAGAACTTCACCTTCCCCTCGGGCGTGCATATCGCCGAGGTCGAGATCGACCCCGAAACCGGCGTCACGCGCGTCGACCGCTGGACGGCGGTGGATGATTTCGGCGTGCTGATCAACCCGCTCATCGTCGAGGGCCAGGTGCATGGCGGCATCGCGCAGGGCATTGGCCAGGCGATGATGGAAGGCGCGGTCTACGATCAAAGCGGCCAGCTCGTCACGGCGAGCTACATGGATTATCGCATGCCGCGCGCCGAGGACTTCCCACTCTACCAGATCGCAACGACCTCGACGCCGTGCCCGTCCAACCCGCTCGGCATCAAGGGCTGCGGCGAGGCCGGCGCCATCGCCTCGCCGCCGGCGCTGATCAACGCCATCACCGATGCGCTCGGCCATGAGGACATCGCCATGCCGGCCACGCCGCAGGCGGTGTGGAAGGCCGCGCAGAAGACCGTTCACAAGCTGGCGGCCGAATAGGCCCGGGAAACAGGCTGTAATTTTCCATTTTACCGCATTTTCTTACGAAGAACCGGCATCCACTTCTTCTGAAAATGCTCTGAGGAGCACGTCATGTACGCATTCGATTATCATCGGCCGGCGACCGTCCGGCAGGCGGCCGGCTTGCTCGCCAAGAAGGAGGACGCCAAGCTGCTCGCTGGCGGACAGACGCTGCTGCCGACCATGAAGCAGCGTCTGGCGGCGCCGCCGCATCTGATCGATCTCAGCCGCGTCGACGACCTGAAGGGCATCGCCGTCAAGGGGCGCTCGCTGGTGATCGGCGCCATGTCGACGCATTACGAGGTCACGACCTCGGCGATTGTCGGCGAAGCCATTCCGGGCCTCGCCGCGCTTGCCGGGCTGATCGGCGATCCGGCCGTGCGCCACAAGGGCACGATCGGCGGCTCGGTCGCCAATAACGACCCCTCCGCCGATTATCCGGCGGCGCTGCTGGCGATGGGCGCGACCGTGATCACCAACAAGCGCAAGATTCCGGCCGACGAGTATTTCCAGGGCCTGTTCACCACGGCGCTCGAAGATGGCGAGATCATCACCAAAGTGTCGTTCCCGATTCCGGGCAAGTTCGGCTACGCCAAGTTCCGCCATCCGGCCTCGCGCTATGCGCTGGTCGGCGTCGCGGTCGCCAAGCGCGGCAGCGATATCCGCGTCACGGTGACGGGGGCGGGCGCCGACGGCGTGTTCCGCTGGGCCGCCGCCGAAGCGGCGCTCAAGGCGCGCTTCGCGGTCAAGTCGCTCGACGGACTCGAACACGGGCCGGAGGGCATCAACGGCGATATTCACGGCTCGCCGGAATATCGCGGCCACCTGATCGGCGTGATGGCCAAGCGCGCGGTTGCGTCCGCACTGGGCAAGTAACAAGGAACGGGCAGGGGGCGAGCCCTCTCCATGGCAGGAGAGGGCGAGGGCCTGGTTCGATCGCGCCACCTCCTGCTGAGCCTGCCGAAACATGGCTCGGCAGGCGCAAAGCCTGCCGCTTAGCCTCGTGCGAACAAGCCGGCGGCGACGAAGGCATCCGCCGTCGCCGCGCTCATGGCGAGCGGCACGTCGTAGACGACGCAAAGCCGCGTCAGCGCCTTGACGTCGACGTCGTGCGGCATGGGCGAGAGCGGATCGATGAAGAACACCACGACATCGACCTTGCCTTCGGCGATGAGCGCGCCGATCTGCTGATCGCCGCCGAGCGGGCCGCTATTGACGCGATCGATGCTCAGGCCGGGGCAACGGTCCATCAACACGGCGCCGGTGGTGCCGGTGGCGACGAGCCGGTGCGGGCCGAGCGCTGCCTGGTGCGCCGCGACCCAATCGGCCAGCGCCGGCTTTGTCTTGTCATGGGCGATCAGGGCGATGTGCCGTGTCATGGCATTACCAATCGAGCTTGAAGGTGCGGACGAGATCGCCGATTTCGGCTTCCGTGAGAGAGCGCGGCGCCTGGTTCAGCAACAGCATATGCAGCTTGGCGGTCTCTTCCAGTTCGTCGGCCGCGCTGGCGGCATCGGCGAGCGACTTGCCGGCGACGACCGGGCCGTGATGGGCGAGCAGCACCGACGAATAACGGCCTTCGAACGCCCGGATGGCGTGGCCGATCTCCTCGGCGCCGGGCCGGATATAGGGCACGAGCGGCATATGGCCGACGCGCATGACGTAATAGGGCGAGACGGGCGGGATCGGATCGAGAGCCGGCGCACCCGGCAGCATCGAGACGGCGGTCGCGTAGGTCGAATGGAGATGCACCACCGCTTCGACTGTCGCCCGCGTCTCATAGAACGCGCGGTGCATGAACAGTTCCTTGGTCGGCTTGTCGCCCGAGACATGCCGCCAATCGGCGTCGAGACGGCTCAGCCGTGCCGGCTCCAGCCGCCCGAGGCAGCCATTGGTCGGCGTGACGAGATAGCCGTCATCCAGCCTGACGCTGATATTGCCAGCCGTGCCGACCGCCATGCCGCGATCGAAGAAGGATTTGGCGATCACGCACAGCAGATCGCGCAGCGCTGCTTCGTCACGCATGGGCCGGCTCCATGCGGTCGATGGTGGCGCGCGCCTTGAGGAAGAAATCCTCGGCGCCGAAATTGCCCGATTTGAGCACCAGCGCCAGCGGCGCCGCGCCTTGCGTGACCAGAACCGGCACGCCGGGATCGATTTCCGGCCCGATGCGCATCGGCGCGCCGCCAAGCGCCGAGACGACGGCGCTCGATGTCTCGCCGCCGGCGATCAGCAGGCGGTGCCGGCCCGCCTTGACGAGCGCTGCGGCAAGCGCGGCGAAGAACCCTTCGATCGCCTCGGCAATCTTCCCGGTGCCGTGTTTGGCTTGCAGCGCGCGCACGATCTCCGGGTCGGCCGAGGACGAGACGAGGGGCAGCGCATTGTCCTTCTGATCCAGCACCCAGCGCGCGGTGTCCTCGACCGTGCGCTTGCCGGCGAGCACCTGCTCGGGGTCGATGGCGAGGTGGGGTTCGCGCGCCGCATGATAGGCGACCTGCTTGCGGGTCGCGATCGAGCAACTGCCGGCAATCGCCACGCTGCCGCCGCCGGGAGCGGCGGGAGCCGTCGCCGCCGCGCCGATGGCGCCGGCCTTGCGGAAGTTTTCAGGCAGTCCCATGGCGATGCCGGAACCGCCGGTGATGAGATGCATGCCGTTGGCGGCGGCGCCAAGCGCCATCAGATCATGATCGAAAATCGCGTCGCAGACCACGAGACGCTCGCCGCGCGCCGCTGCGGCGTCGAACGCCGCGCGGATGGCGGCCGGGCCCTTAGCGACGGTCTCGGCCGCGATCAGCCCGACCTTGTGGCTGCTCTGGTAGCCAAGCCAGCGTACCAAGTTGGCGTCGGTCATTGGCGTCAGCGGGTGGTTTTCCATGCCGCTCTCGTTCAGCGGCTTGTCGCCGACGAACAGGTGACCCTTGTAGACGGTGCGGGCATTGGTCGGGAAAGCCGGGCACACGATCGCCGTCGGTGCGTCGAGCGCCTTGAGCAGCGCGTCGGCGACCGGGCCGATATTGCCTTCCTTGGTCGAATCGAAGGTCGAGCAGTATTTGAACAGGATCTGCTTGCAGCCGGCGCGCTGTAGTGCCTGAAGCGCGGCGAGCGATTGCCTGACCGCCTCGGCCGCCGGGATCGAGCGCGTTTTCAGGGAGATCACGCCGGCCTCGGCCTCGAGCGCACCTTCGGGCACGCCGACATATTGCGTCGTCGCCATGCCGGCCTTGGCCAGTGTGTTGGCCAGATCGCTGGCCCCGGTGAAATCGTCGGCAATGCAGCCAAGCAGCATCAGGTTAACTCCGTCATGGCGCGGTAGGGATATCGCGGGATATCGTGTGGCCGGTCGTGCGCCAGAATAACAAATTGGGCAGAGCGCAACAGGTCCCCCGCAAATAATATTACTTTTCTGTGCCGATACGATGGTTGCGCGCGCGGCGCACGGCGCTGAGCGTATGGTGCAGGGACTCGACGACAATCACCCGCATCATGGCGCCGGCGCGCTCGCCGTCGCTCGCGGCGATGGCGTCATAGACGCGGCGGTGATCGGCCAGGGCGGTCAGATAGGGACGCGGGCCGTGCGCGACCTGTTGGCGGACGGCCCAGCGCACCGTCTCGCTGACGACGTTGCGCAGGCAATAGACCGCCGGGTTGCAGGCCGCCGTGATCACGGCCTGGTGATAGGCGATGTCGGCGAGAATATTGGCCTCGCTGAACGGCGGGTGGTTCTCCATGCCGGTCAGCGCCTCCTCGATGGCCTGCAACTGTTCCGGCGAGCGCCGTTCGGCGGCGAGGCGGGCGGTGTTCGGCTCGATGAACAGCCGCAACTCATAGAGATCGTGGACGAATCTGTCGTCGACGCCGGTCGAGAAGAACCAATGCAGCACGTCGGGATCAAGCAGGTTCCAGGCTTCGCGCGGGGTGACGCGCGTGCCGCTGCGCGGCCGCGCCTCGATCAGGCCCTTGGCGGTCAGGAAGCGCACTGCCTCGCGATAGGCCGTGCGCGACACGGAAATCTCGCTGCCCAGGTCGTCCTCGTTCGGGATCAACTCGCCGGTTGGCAACGCGCCCGAGACGATGCCGCGCGCGATTCGATCGGTCACCTGGCGAAATAGACTTTCGCCCGGAACGCCGTTGACGGCTGGCGGTCGATGCGTCGAAACTGCGTTCGGATCTTTCATTGGTCCTTTCGCGGCGCGGTCATCCGGAGGTGGCTCATCCCCGCTGCCAATATGCTACGCTACCGACCTTGGTATGGTTGACAAGGCTGTAGCTGATAATAATACTAATTCGCGCGGATGGACGCTTGCCGACGGCATCGAGTTATCAGACCATTGGCAACACAATAGCCGCGAGGCGGCGAACCGCATGACAATGCGGGCGAGTTGAGAAACGCGAAGGGGAGAGGCGCATGGCATCCGTAGAGATTCGCGACGTTCGCAAGGCGTACGGCACGACTCCGGTCATTCATGGCGTGGATATCGACATTCAAGATGGCGAGTTCGTCATCCTCGTCGGCCCGTCGGGCTGCGGGAAGTCGACGCTGCTGCGCATGATCGCGGGGCTCGAGAACATCACCGGCGGCGACATCCGCATCGGCGAGCGCGTCGTGAACAACGTGCCGCCGAAAGAGCGCGACATCGCCATGGTGTTCCAGAACTACGCGCTCTATCCGCATATGACGGTGGCGCAGAACATGGCGTTCTCGCTCAAGCTGCGCAAGGCGCCGAAGAGCGAGATCGACAGCCGCGTTAACCGGGCCTCGGAAATCCTCGGGCTCGACAAGCTGCTCGACCGCTACCCGCGCCAGCTTTCGGGCGGCCAGCGCCAGCGCGTCGCCATGGGTCGGGCCATCGTGCGCGATCCGCAGGTGTTCCTGTTCGACGAGCCGCTCTCCAACCTCGACGCCAAGCTGCGCGTGGCGATGCGCACTGAGATCAAGGATCTGCACCAGCGGCTCAAGACCACGACGGTCTATGTCACGCATGACCAGATCGAGGCCATGACCATGGCCGACAAGATCGTCGTGATGCATGACGGCATCGTCGAGCAGATCGGCACGCCGCTCGAACTTTACGACCGGCCGAACAACCGGTTCGTTGCCGGCTTCATCGGTTCCCCCTCGATGAACTTCATCGAAGGCAAGGTGAAGGGCTCCGGCTTCGAGACGGCGAGCGGGCTTCACCTGCCGCTGCCGGCGCGCCCGGGCGCTGCCGACGGGGCGCCGGCTGTCTACGGCCTGCGGCCCGAGCATATCGCGCTTGATCCCAACGGCATCCCGGTGACGGTGAAGGTGGTGGAGCCGACCGGCTCGGAGACCCAGGTGTTCGTCGATGCCGGCGGCCAGCAGATCGTGTGCGTGTTCCGCGAGCGCGTCACGGCCGGCCCCGGCGAAACCATCAAGATCGCCGCCGATCCGCAACTCGTTCACCTGTTCGACGCCAAGGACGGCAAGCGTCTGATCAACTGAAGCCTGTAAGCCGCCGTCATACGCCCGGCATGAGAACCGGGGATCGCCGTATATTTTAAGACGATTTCAAAGGAGAAGTTTCATGACCAGTTTGACGCGCCGCTCGCTCTTCCAGGGCGCGGCCGGTCTCGGTGGCGCAGCCATGCTGACCACGTCCGGGCTGACGAAATGGGCCAGGGCGTGGGCGCAGGAATCGCCTTTCAAGCCGGAGAAGGACGCCAAGCTCAACCTGTTGCGCTGGAAGCGCTTCGTCGAGGCCGAGGATGCGCAGTTCCTGAAGCTGGTCGCGGCCTTCGAGCAGGCGACCGGCTCCAAGATTACGATTACCAACGAATCCTATGACGATATCCAGCCCAAGGCCTCGGTCGTCGCCAATACGGGCCAGGGGCTCGACATGGTGTGGGGGCTCTATTCGCTGCCCCACCTGTTCCCGCAGAAGTGCCTGGATGTCACCGATCTCGCCGATTATCTCGGCAAGGCGCATGGCGGCTGGTTCCCTTCGGCCAGGAAATACGGCATGTCGGGCGACAAGTGGATCGCGATCCCGATTGCCGTGAATGGCGTGCAGATGAACTACCGCATCTCCTCGATGGAGAAGGCGGGCTTCAAGGAATTCCCCAAGGATACCGCGGGCTTCCTGGAGCTGTGCAAGGCATTGCAGAAGAACAATACGCCGGCCGGCATGGCGTTCGGGCACGCCTCGGGCGACGCCAACGGTTGGCTGCACTGGCTGCTGTGGACCTTCGGCGGCAATCTCGTCGACGAGCACGACAAGGTGATCATCAATTCGCCCGAGACGGCGAAGGCGCTCGAATACGGCAAACAGCTTTACGACACCTTCATTCCCGGCACCGCGTCGTGGAACGATTCGTCGAACAACAAGGCGTTCCTGTCGGGCGAGCTGCACTGCACCAATAACGGCATCTCGATCTATGTCGCGGCGAAGAAGACCAATCCCGACATCGCCAAGGACATGAACCACGCCTACATGCCGATCGGGCCGATCGGCAAGCCGACGGAACTGCACCTGTCGTTCCCGATCCTGACCTTCAACTTCACCAAGTACCCGAATGCCTGCAAGGCGTTCATCGCCTTCATGCTGGAAGCGAAGAACTTCAATCCGTGGATCGAGGCGGCGCAGGGCTACCTGTCGCACTTCCTGGGCGAGTACGATGCCAACCCGGTGTGGACCGCCGACCCCAAGACGACGCCGTTCCGCGATGTCGGAAAGCGTACCTTGACGCCGGGCGGCCTCGGATCGCTTGGCGAGCAGGCGGCTTCCGCGATCGCGGATTTCATCGTGGTCGACATGTTCGCCAACCACGCGACGGGACGGCTCAGCGTCAAGGACGCCATCGCCGCCGCCGAGCGGCAGGCCAAGCGCATCTATCGCTGACCTGTCACAACCAATGGCGACCGGCCGGTGCCGGTCGCCGCGCCGGCCGGAGGATGGTCCTTCGGCCAGTCTTTGGAGCAATAGAAAACCGGATACGACAAAAGCCGGGCATTGCAGCTATTTTCGAGGGAGGAATATCCATGACCAATCTGACACGCCGTTCACTCTTCCAGGGTGCGGCCGGCCTCGGCGGCGCGGCCATGCTGACCACGTCCGGGCTGACGGAATGGGCCAGGGCCTGGGCGCAGGAATCGCCTTTCAAGGCGGAGAAGGACGCCAAGATCAACCTGCTGCGCTGGAAACGCTTCGTCGAGGCGGAAGACGTGCAGTTCATGAAGATCGTCGCGGCCTTCGAGCAGGCGACCGGCGCCAAGATCACCGTCACCAACGAATCCTATGACGATATCCAGCCCAAGGCCTCGGTTGTCGCCAATACGGGCCAGGGGCTCGACATGGTGTGGGGGCTGTACTCGCTGCCCCATCTGTTCCCGAACAAGTGCCTCGATGTGACCGATGTCGCCGATTATCTCGGCAAGGCGCATGGCGGCTGGTTCGAGTCGGCCAGGAAATACGGCATGTCGGGCGACAAGTGGATCGCGATCCCGATTGCCACCACCGGCGCGCTCGTCAACTATCGCATCTCCTCGATGGAGAAGGCGGGCTTCAAGGAATTCCCCAAGGATACCGCGGGCTTCCTGGAGCTGTGCAAGGCATTGCAGAAGAACAATACGCCGGCCGGCATGGCGTTCGGGCACGCCTCGGGCGACGCCAACGGTTGGCTGCACTGGCTGCTGTGGACCTTCGGCGGCAATCTCGTCGACGAGCACGACAAGGTGATCATCAATTCGCCCGAGACGGCGAAGGCGCTCGAATACGGCAAACAGCTTTACGACACCTTCATTCCCGGCACCGCGTCGTGGAACGATTCGTCGAACAACAAGGCGTTCCTGTCGGGCGAGCTGCACTGCACCAATAACGGCATCTCGATCTATGTCGCGGCGAAGAAGACCAATCCCGACATCGCCAAGGACATGAACCACGCCTACATGCCGATCGGGCCGATCGGCAAGCCGACGGAACTGCACCTGTCGTTCCCGATCCTGACCTTCAACTTCACCAAGTACCCGAATGCCTGCAAGGCGTTCATCGCCTACATGCTGGAGGCGAAGAACTTCAACCCATGGATCGAGGCGGCGCAGGGCTACCTGTCGCACTTCCTCGGCGAGTACGATGCCAACCCGATCTGGACCGCCGATCCGAAGACGACGCCGTATCGCGACGTCTCGAAGCGGACGCGGACCCCGGCCGGTCTCGGCACGCTCGGCGAGAAGGCGGCTTCGGCCGTGGCCGACTTCATCGTGGTCGACATGTTCGCCAACCACGTGACGGGGCGGCTCAGCGTCAAGGATGCCATTGCCGGCGCCGAGCGCCAGGCCAAGCGCATCTATCGCTGACCAAGCAAACCAACGGCGGCTGGTCATGCCGGCCGCCGTTCCTGTTTCACTGACTGTTTGGGCGCGCCAGCACCGTGCCCGCAATGGAAATGAGCGACATGGCCGATACGGCAATCGAGATAGGCCGCATGAAGGCGCCGCCCCGCAAGGAGCCCTCGGCATGGTCACGCCTTGTGAGCGGCCGGGGCTGGCTGTCATTCTGGTACATGATGCCGACCGCGGTCATCCTGATCCTGTTTCTTGGCTATCCGCTGATCCTCGGCGTCTGGCTGTCGTTCACCGACGCCAAGATCGGCCGGCCGGGCGCGTTCATCGGCCTTGAAAACTTCGAATGGCTGTGGGGCGACGATGTCTTCTGGCTGTCGGTGTTCAATACGCTGCTCTATACGATCGTGGCGAGCACCATCAAATTCGCGGTCGGGCTGTATCTGGCGCTGTTGCTGAACAAGCACCTGCCGTTCAAGGCGATGTTCCGGGCCATCGTGCTGGTGCCCTTCATCGTGCCGACGGTGCTGTCGGCGATCGCCTTCTGGTGGCTCTATGACGCGCAGTTCTCGATCATCTCCTGGACGCTCGAGAAGCTCGGCCTGATCACCGCCAACATCAACTTCCTCGGCGACCCATGGAACGCGCGCTGGTCGACGATCTTCGCGAACATCTGGCGCGGCGTGCCGTTTGTCGCCATCACGCTGCTGGCCGGCCTGCAGACGGTATCGCCGGCGCTGCACGAGGCGGCGACGCTCGATGGCGCGACATCGTGGCAGCGTTTCCGGCACATCACCTATCCGTTGCTGACGCCGATCATCGCCGTGGTGATGACGTTCTCGGTGCTGTTCACCTTCACCGACTTCCAGCTCATCTGGGCCCTGACCCGCGGCGGCCCGGTCAACGCAACCCATCTCATGGCGACGCTGTCCTACCAGCGCGCCATCATCGCCGGCCAGCTTGGCGAAGGCTCGGCCATCGCCACCGCAATGATCCCGTTCCTGCTCGCGGCGGTCGGTATCGCCTGGTACGGCTTGCAAACGCGCAAATGGCAGCAGGGAGGCAGCAATGACTGATATTGACGCTGGAGCCCTGATCAAGGATCCACAGGCCAAGGCCGATCACTCCGAGGGCATGGGCTATCTCGAGTCACTGCCGCGGCGCATCGTGACGACCTATATTCCGCTCGCCCTGATCGTGTTCGTGCTGCTGTTCCCGTTCTACTGGATGGCGCTCACCTCGGTGAAGCCTGACGAACAGCTCATCGACATGAACTCGTTCAACCCGTTCTGGACGACGGACCCGACCTTCAAGCACTTCTACAAGCTGTTGTTCGAGAGCTCGTATCCGCGCTGGCTGTGGAACACGATGCTGATCGCGACCTGCGCCACCTTCATCTCGCTGTTCGCCAGCGTGCTGGCGGCCTATGCGATCGTGCGGCTGCGCTTCAAGGGCGCCGAGGCGATCGGCGCGCTGATCTTCCTCGCCTATCTCGTGCCGCCCTCGATCCTGTTCATCCCGCTGGCGACGGTGATCTATAATTACGGCCTGTTTGACAGCCCGATCGCGCTGATCTTGGTCTATCCGACCTTCCTGATCCCGTTCTCGACCTGGCTGCTGATGGGGTATTTCAAGACGATCCCCTACGAGCTCGAGGAATGCGCCCTGATCGACGGCGCGAGCCGAACGCAGATCCTGTTCAAGATCGTGCTGCCGCTCGCGGTGCCGGGCATGATCTCGGCCTTCATCTTCTCGTTCACGCTGTGCTGGAACGAATTCATCTACGCGCTGACCTTCCTGTCCTCGACGGCGAACAAGACCGTGCCGGTGGCGATCGTCAACGAGTTCGTCGATGGCGATATCTATCGCTGGGGCTCGCTGATGGCCGGTGCCTTGTTCGGCTCGCTGCCGCTGGTGATCCTGTATTCCTTCTTCGTGGAATATTACGTCTCGGCGATGACCGGCGCCGTGAAGGAGTGATGCAGGCGTTCGGCAGCTTTCATGCCGGCCACGTGACGCATTTCCGGGATCGTGGCCGGCCGATCGATCAGTAGGCCCATGTTCGTTCACCCGAAAATTGCCGAAGATGGCGCCGCGCCTGTCGCGGCGCTTGTGCCGTTTCCGGGCCAGGACAAGCCAGATCACAGGACCGGCGCGGACAATGCCGCGATCGTCGTCGCCCGCGGTGAGGCGAACGATCCGCAGGCGCGCGCCGTTGCGGACAGGATGCGGGCTTCGCAGCCCGAACGCGATTACGGTGGAGAAACAGCATGAGCGGAACGATTGCCTTTGTCGGCCTTGGCGCGATGGGCCTGCCGATGGCGAAGCGGCTGGTGGCGAATGGCAACACGGTGAGGGGTTTCGACCTCAACCCGAAGGCGCTTGCCAGCCTGAAGCAGGCCGGCGGTGTGGCCTCCGAGAGCGCGGCGGCCGCGGCCGAGGGCGCCGGGACGCTGCTGCTGATGGTGGTCAACGCGTCCCAGGCGCGCGCCGTGCTGTTCGAAGGCAAGGCCCTGGCCGCGCTGGCGCCAAAGGCGACGGTGGTGCTGATGGCGACCTGCGCGCCGGCCGAGGCGCTGGCGATTGGCGAGGAGGTCGCCGCGAGCGGCCGCAGCTTCGTCGACTCGCCGGTTTCCGGCGGTGTTGTCGGTGCGGAATCAGGCACGCTGACCATCATGGCGGCTGCGCCGAAGTCGACCTTCGCCGCGATCGAGCCGCTGCTGAAGCAGGTTGGCGACAAGCTGTTCCATGTCGGCGAGCGCTGGGGGCAGGGCGCTGCCGTCAAGACGATTAACCAGTTGCTGTGCGGCGTGCATATCGCGGCTGCGGCCGAGGCGTTCACGCTCGGTGAGAAGGCCGGGCTCGACGGTAAGCTGCTGTTGCAGATCCTCGGCAATTCGGCGGCGGCGAGCTGGATGCTCAACAATCGCGGACCGCGCATGCTGCAGAGCGACCCGCAATCCACCAGCGCGGTCGATATCTTCGTCAAGGACCTTGGCATCGTCGCCGAGGCGGGCAAGGCGTCCCGCATGGGGTTGCCGCTGGCTGCGGCCGCGTTGCAAATGTTCCTGGCCGCCTCCGGTGCGGGCCATGGCAAGGCCGATGACAGCCAGGTGATCCGCGCCTATCGCGCCCTGAACGGGCTCGCGTGAGCGCTAGAGCAAAATCGGATTATACCGAACCAGTCGACTCGGTATAATCCGATGAATTTGCTCGCTAATTTACGAGTGGAGCAAGTTCGCAACAGACGAGCTTGCTCTAGCGAACAATTCGATACGATAACGGATTTGCTGAAGGGAATATCTCATGGCCAAGGAACGGATCGGCTTTATCGGCGTGGGCCTGATGGGCCATGGCATGGCGAAGAACCTTGTCGAGAAGGGCCACCCGCTGACCATTCTCGGCAATCGCAACCGGCAGCCGGTCGATGACCTGGTGAAGCGCGGCGCGCGCGAGGTCAAGAGCCCGGCCGAGGTCGCGAAAGCCTCCGACATCGTGTTCCTGTGCGTGACCGATTCCGCCGTGGTGGAGAAACTGGTCAAGGGCCCGCACGGCCTGAAGGAAGGCGCCCATCGCGGCATGGTGATCGTCGATTGCTCGACGGCCGACCCGAACTCGACCATCGCGCTTGCCGCCGAGATGGCCGAACTTGGCGTCGGCTACGCCGATGCGCCGCTTGGCGGCACGCCGGCGCAGGCCGAGGAGGGCCTGCTCAGCGCCATGATCGGTGCCGATCCTGCGGTGTTCGAGCGCATCAAGCCGGTGTGCGCCTTGTGGGCTGGTACGAAAGTGGTGCATCTCGGCCCGGTCGGCGACGGCCACAAGGTGAAGCTGCTCAACAACTTCCTGGCGATGGGCTATGCGGCGATCTATGCCGAGGCGCTGACGCTCGGCAAGCATGTCGGCATCAGCCCGCAGACCTTCGACAGCGTGATCCGCGGCAGCCGCATGGATTGCGGCTTCTACCAGACCTTCTTCAGATATGTGCTGGAGCGCGACGGCAACGCGCATCAGTTCACGCTGCGCAATGCCTATAAGGATGTGCGCTATCTCGAGGACATGGCGCAGGCCGTGCCCTTGCCCAATCCGGTCGGCAACGCGGTCAAGAATTTCTACGCGGCGGCGGTCGCGGCCGGCAAGGGCGACGATTACGTGCCGACGATTTCCGATTTCGTCGCCGGGCAGAGCGGCGTGAAACTGACGGCCAAGTAAAGGTCGAACGAGAGCATCATGACGATCCGCCTTTCCGCCAATCTCGGCTTCCTGTGGGCCGAACTGCCGTATCTTGAGCGCATCGAACGGGCGGCTGCGGCCGGTTTCAAGGCCATTGAGATGCATTGGCCCTATGACGTGCCAGCGGCCGAACTCGCCGCCGCCGTCAAGCGCCATGGCCTGACGGTGGTCGGCATCAACACGCCGCGCGGCGACGTCGCGAAGGGCGATAGCGGGCTCGCCGCGCAGCCTGGTCGGGAGGCGGAGTTCTGGGAGGCCTTCTCGCTCTCGCTCAGCTATGCGCGGGTGCTCGGCAACTGCGCGATCCATGTCATGGGCGGCGCGCTGCCGCCGGCCGGGTTCGTGGCGGCGAGGGTGGTATGCCGCGCCAATCTCGTCCGCGCGGCGGCCGAGGCGGCGAAATATGGCGTTACCCTCCTTGTCGAGCCGCTGAACGAGCATGACGCGCCGAACAACCATCTGGCGACGGTCGAGGATGGCGCGAGCCTGGTGGCTTCGGTTGGCGCGCCGAACCTGAAGATCATGTTTGACTGCTATCACGTCGCGCGCCAATCGGGCGATGTCGTGCGGCGGCTCAGGCGGTTCTACCCGCTGATCGGCCATATCCAGTTTGCCGGCGTGCCGGCGCGCCAGGAGCCGGACGCGAGCGAAATCGACTATCGCTTCGTGTTCGCCGCCATTTCCGAACTCGGCTGGCCGGGCTATGTCGGGGCGGAATACCGGCCGCGCGCCGGGGTGGAGGAAGGACTCGGCTGGATCGAGGCGTTCGGCCTGAAGGCGTAAGGCCGGTCTCCGTTATTTCCCTCACCGTTGATGCTCCCTTGCGGACACTCCGCTGCCCATTGCGGCAACTGTGGCGCGATTGCGTCAGTGTGTTGCATCTCTGCAATTGTCGTCCGCATGGATTAGTGCGATTGGACGGGCATTGATTACTTGGGCATTGGGGAATTGACATGAAGAAGCTGCTTCTTTCGGCGACCGCGCTTGTTGCATCGGCTGGCATCGCCTTCGCTGCTGACCTCCCGATCCGCAAATCGCCGCCGCCGGCCCCGTACGTCGCGGCGCCGGCCTTCACCTGGACCGGCTTCTACGTCGGTGCCCATGCCGGCTATGCCTGGGGCGAGGGCCGGTTTTCGGCGCCTGCCGCTCCTGGGGCGCTCACCGGCGATATCGACGGCGGTTTTGGCGGCCTTCAGGCTGGCTATAACCACCAGTTTGGCCAGCTCGTGCTCGGCCTTGAGGTCGATGGCTCTTACGGCGACATCGGCAATACCTACGTGAATTTTGGCAGCAGCGCGTCGAGCAGCATCGATTGGATGGGCACGGCGCGCGTGCGTGCGGGTGTGGCGTTTGATCGTGCCTTGATCTATGCGACCGGCGGCTTTGCCTGGGCGAATAACGAACTCAAGGCCTCGACCCTTCGCGGCGGCATTTCGCAGGACAAGCTTCACACAGGCTGGGCTCTGGGTGCTGGCGTCGAGTATGCCTTCACGCAGAACATCTCGGCCAAGGTCGAATATCTTTACATGGATTTCGGCAAGGAAAACTACTTCTCCGACATCGTCCCTGGCGGCCTCAACTTCGAAAGCCATATCCATACCGTCAAGGCTGGTATCAACTACCGCTTCTGATTCGTTCGCGTGGCGTCAGACTTTGCCCCGCTGGCCTTGGCCAGCGGGGTTTTGCGTTTTGGCGCCGCGCGCCTCAACACGCCAGCGGCGTACAGTCGAGCAACAAGGGGTTTCCGATGGGGTAACCGGGCTTGGCTGGGTCGAATGCGTGAAATCGCTACAGTGTTGCATCGCTGCAGTTGCCGTTTGAGCGATTTGGTACGATTCTTCGCTATCGATACGGTTATGGGGGCAGGTTATGAAAACGATTCCTCTTGCAGCTGCAGTTCTTGTCGCTTCGGCCGGCATCGCTTTCGCGGCCGACCTGCCGATTCGCAGCGCCCCGCCGCCCGCGCCTTATAGTGCGGCTCCTGCGTTCACCTGGAGCGGTTTCTACGTTGGCTTGAATGCCGGCGGAGCGTGGAATGCGCGTGCTGGGAGGAATTTCTGTGTCGACCCGGCCGGGGTTTTGGACGGGCCCAATTGCCAGAAGCTGCCGGCCGGTGAAAACGGATCGCCGAGAGTCGATGGCGTATTCGGTGGCGTGCAACTCGGCTACAATGCGCAGTTCGGCAGAATTGTTGCCGGTATCGAAGGCGATCTCCAGATCGGGTCGATCAAGGGCTCCAAGACGATCAACGGGCCATTCGGATTTTATGGTGGCCCAGGCGTTGCAGTGCCCGCCGGTGTGGTCAGCACTCACCTATCGATGAATACATTCGGAACGCTCCGTGCCCGCCTTGGCTATACCGTCACAGACAACACGCTATTATATGCAACTGGCGGCCTGATCGCCGCGAACATAAAGACCAGATCTCTGTTTTCCACGCCGAATACTAGCGCAGTCTATGAATCTGGCTCGAAGACAAACACCAAGGCGGGTTGGACGGCTGGTGTCGGTATCGAGCATTATTTTACGCATCACCTGAGCGGAAAGGTCGAAGCGCTTTATTACGATCTGGGGTCAGTCGTGAGCTATGGATACGCGCCGGTCAACGGACAGGGCTATTCTCACAACCAGCGATTTGAAACGCGGGGAGCCTTGGTTCGGGTTGGCTTGAACTACAAGTTCGGCGGCTAGAGACGGAGCGTTCCTGATCACGCAGCACTTGGATCAAGCAGCCCTCCGGGGCGGTTTTCCATCGGACGGCGTGCGCTCTTTCCTTTCTCGGCGCAACCGACTAGGAACACGCGCGGACTTCATCCGGGACCTTTGGGGCCAGTGAGGGCCGTCTGCTTCCACCACGCGCCGTGCCTGGCAATCGAGCCTTGACAGTGCGTGGAGGAAAACAGATACAAATCAAGGTGTTCGCCCGGTCGGGGCATAGCGCAGCCTGGTAGCGCATCTGCTTTGGGAGCAGAGGGTCGCAGGTTCGAATCCTGCTGCCCCGACCAAGCGGACGACGGACTTTATCGGGGAAGCGACGACATGACGGCACGCATCTACGTTCCGGCCAAGAACGCCATGCAGTCCGGCAAGGGCAATTCGCAGCGCTGGCTGCTCGAGTTCGAGCCCGGCGAGCCGCGCAGCGTGGAACCGCTGATGGGCTATACCTCTTCCGGTGATATGCCGAGCCAGATTCGGTTGTTCTTCGACACGAAGGACGAGGCGGTCGCTTATGCGGTTCGCTACGGTATTGCCTACCGTGTCGAGGAGCCGAAACCGGAGGACCGCAAGGTCGTGATCTATTCGGATAATTTCAAGACCAGCCGCATTGGCCAGTGGACGCATTGAGATAATCCAAGCGATCCGGCCCCTTAGCTCAGTTGGATTAGAGCGCGAGCCTTCTAAGCTTGAGGTCGCAGGTTCGAATCCTGCAGGGGTCGCCACCTTTCTCGCTAGAGATCGGGTTTTCAGGTGCTTCGGACGGGGCCTTGAACGGACATTCCGTCACGGCGGCGCGCGTTGTTCAGACAAAAGTTCCGGTGCGAATTTGTGCACCGCGTCTTGAGTGACGGCTGATCGCGCCGCTACTCTGCGGCTCCCGCCTGTCTCGTGCCCCCTGGAGCCCCGCCTTGTCCGCCATCCGCGATCTTGCCGTTGCCGATCTGCTGCGCGCCTATGCGCGCCACGAACTCTCGCCCGTTGCCGTGCTCGAGGACACCTATGCCCGGCTCGACGCGGCGAACCCGAAGATCAACGCGGTCAGCTATGAGGACCGCCCGGCGGCACTGGCAGCGGCGCGCGGCTCCGAAGCACGCTGGCTGAAAGGCGAGCCGAAGGGGGCGCTGGACGGCGTGCCGGTCAGCATCAAGTCCAACGTGGCCAAAAAGGGCTGGGCCGGCCGGCGCGGCTCGTATCAGCTTCCGGACACGCCGGCGAGCTTCGATGCGCCGGCGGTGGTCGCGCTGGAATCGGCCGGTGCGATCAGCTTCTGCCAGACCACCATGCCGGAATTCGGCTGGAAGGGCATTGGCGACAGCCCACTCCATGGCATCACGCGCAATCCCTGGGGCCTCGGGCACACCACTGGCGGTTCATCGGCGGGGGCTGGGGCGCTCGGCGCACTCGGCATCGGCCCGCTGCATCTCGGCACGGATGGGCTCGGTTCGGTGCGCATGCCGGCCTCGTTCTGCGGCCTGTTCGGCCTGAAGCCGAGCTTTGGCCGGGTGCCGGCCTATCCGGCCTCGCCTTTCGGCGTGCTGGCGCATCTCGGCCCGATGGCGCGCACGGTCGAGGATGGCGCCTTCATGCTGAACGTGCTCAGCCGGCCGGATGCGCGCGACATGCTGGCGATGAACACGCCGGCACCCGATTTTCGCATCGGCCTGAACGATGGCATTGCCGGTTTACGCGTCGGCTGGTCCAGGGACCTCGGCTTCGTCGAGAACATCGATCCGGAGGTGGCGCGGCTGACCGAAGCGGCCGCAAAGCGCTTCGCCGAACTGGGCGCGCATGTCGAGGAGGCCGATCCGGGTTTCGCGCTCGAGGATGCACGTTGGCCGGCCGATATCATGTGGTGGTCCGGCGCCGGCTCGATCCTCAAGCCGATCCCGCCGGAAAAATTTTCCGAGATGGATCCGGGCTTCGTCGCCTCGGGCAAGAAGGGGCTGGCGCTTTCCGCGCTCGATCTGATCACGGCGCTTGCGCGGCGCGCGGCGCTGGGCGAGACGATGCGGCGCTTCCACGAGCGCTACGATCTGCTGCTGACGCCGACCATGCCGATCACCGCGGTCGAGGCCGGGCGCGACACGCCGGCGGACGGGATATGGGGCAGCGACTGGGTCAACTGGTCGCCCTTTACCTATCCGTTCAACCTGACGGCCCAGCCGGCGGCGACCGTGCCGTGCGGCCTTGCCGCCAACGGGCTTCCGGTCGGGTTGCAGATCATTGGGCGGCAGCGCGAGGATGACCTGGTCATGCGCGCGGCGCGCGCCTTCGAGAGCGCGCAGCCTTTCCCCCGGCTCGATGCGCCGCGCGGGTGAGGGGGGGCCGGTCTTGACCAGGCATCCAGTTCCGATGGTCTTAGCGCTCTTCCGATCGGGATCGGCCGGTCAAGCCGGCCGATGACGGCTGAAATGTTGGCGCTCAATCCTCGCCGTCATGGGCCGGTTCGTCCGGCTCATCCCGATGCGAAGAGTGCCACCGTCTGCCGCCGGGCTTGATCCGGCCATAGAGCGCGTGCTGCGGTCGAGCCTTATTCCCGCGTGATCTCGAGCGGGGCGTCGACCGGGCCGAGCCGCCGGTCGAGATAGACGCCGACGGCTTCCTTGAGTTGATCGAGCCGGTTCTCGAAGAAGTGGTTGGCACCTTCGATGATCGCGTGCTCGAGCTTGATGCCCTTCTGCGTCTTGACCTTCTCGATCACCGGGATCACGTCGGCCACCGGCGCAACGCGGTCGTTGCCGCCATGCACGAACAGCCCGGAGGACGGGCAGGGCGCCAGGAACGAGAAGTCGTAGCGGTTCGCCATCGCTGCGATCGACAGGAAGCCTTCGATCTCGGGGCGGCGCATCAGCAACTGCATGCCGATCCAGGCGCCGAAGGACACGCCGGCGATCCAGCAGGCGCGGGCATCCGGGTTGAGCGCCTGCGCCCAATCGAGCGCCGAGGCGGCATCGGAGAGTTCGCCCGAGCCGTGGTCGAAGCTGCCCTGCGAGCGTCCGACGCCGCGGAAATTGAAGCGCAGCACCGAGAAGCCGCGCTCGGCGAACTCGTAATACAGGTTGTAGACGATCTGGTTGTTCATCGTCCCGCCGAATTGCGGGTGCGGATGCAGGATGATCGCCAGGGGCGCGCTGCGCTTCGCCGACGGGTGATAGCGGCCTTCGAGGCGTCCTTCCGGACCGTTGAAAATCACTTCGGGCATACGTGCGCCAACCTACCGGAATGAATGAGCGGCCCTTTGTCGGGGCCTGGGGGGCGATCGATGAGGAACGATCAGCCTACGCCTTGACGTTGCGTCTCAATGTGCCATATTGGGGTCTGGAATGGTTCTAAGATGCACGTCAAGGTTGTACGACGGGTGCCGCACGCGGCACAGAGTGGTTCCTTAGCATAAACCGCTGGGTCTATGCCAAGGAAATTCGCCGGTCGGCGCCAATGGCTCAGGACATATTCGATTGGAAGGCTTGATGTTCGGCACGCAGGAACGTGTCTATCTCGATTACAACGCTTCCGCGCCGATCTTTCCCGAGGTCGCCGAGGCGGTTGCGCGCGCGTTGGCGCTCGCCAATCCGTCCTCCGTGCATGCAGAGGGACGCGCCGCGCGCGCGGCGGTCGAGCGGGCGCGCCATCAGGTCGCCGAACTGGTCGGGGCCGATCAGGAATGCGTGGTTTTCACCAGCGGCGGCAGCGAGGCGGCCAATGCCCTGTTGCGCGGCATCACGGATGGGCACGCCGCGCCGATTCGGCTGGCCGTCGCCGAGATCGAGCACCCTTGCGTGCTGACCGGCCACCGTTTCGGCCCGGATGCCGTCGCTACGCTGCCTGTCGATGCTGACGGCATCGTGGACCTTGCGGCGCTGGAGCAGGTGCTGGTGGCGGCCGATCGCAATGGCGAGCGCGTGCTGCTGGCGCTGCAGCTTGCCAATAACGAGACCGGCGTATTGCAACCGGTGCGGGAAGCGAGCGATCTGGTGCATGCCCATGGCGGGCTGGTGATGTGCGATTGCGTGCAGGCGGCTGGCAAGCTGGCGGTGTCGCTGCCGCTGCTCGGCGCCGACGCGCTGTTCCTGTCCGGCCACAAGATCGGCGCGCCGAAGGGCATTGGCGCCATTGCCTTCGCCTCGACCGCGATCCGCCTCGGCGAGGCGCTGGTCAATGGCGGCGGGCAGGAGCGTGGCCAGCGCTCGGGCACCGAGAATGTCGCCGGCATTATCGGCTTTGGCGTGGCGGCCGAGATCGTACGCGCCCGCCTGCCGGAGATGGAGCGCGTGCGTGCGCTGCGCGACCGGTTCGAGGCGGCCGTCATTGAAATGGCACCGGAAGCGGCCATCTTTGGTGCTGGAGTGGCGCGCCTGCCCAATACTAGCGCCGTGGCGCTGCCGGGCTTGCGGGCGGAGACGGCGCTGATCGCGTTCGATCTCGACGGCGTGGCGCTGTCGTCCGGGTCGGCCTGTTCGTCGGGCAAGGTGCGCCCGTCCGGCGTGCTGCGCGCGATGGGCGTGCCGGAAGCGCTGGCGGCGGGCGCGTTGCGCATCAGCCTCGGCTGGCAGACGCGCGATGACGATATCGAGACAGCTTTGCGAGTGTTTTCGCACCGGGTGCGGATCGCGCGTAAGCGGATGCAGAATCGGGCGGCCTAGCTGCCCTGAACGGTTTGATTGTCGGCCGGGCGCGACGCCCGACTGGAGGATGATATGGCTGCGGTACAAGAAACGGTTGATCAGGTTCGCGAGATCGATGTCGACCAGTATAAGTATGGATTCGTCACCGATATCGAGATGGATCTGGCGCCCAAGGGGCTGTCGGAGGATATCGTCCGGCTGATCGCGGCCAAGAAGAACGAGCCGGAATGGATGACCGAATGGCGCCTCGATGCCTATCGGCGCTGGCTGACGATGCGCGAGCCGACCTGGTCACGCGTGCAGCATCCGCCGATCAACTATCAGGAACTGCATTACTATGCGGCGCCGAAGTCGATGTCCGGGCCGAAGTCGCTCGATGAGGTCGATCCTGAATTGCTCAAGACTTACGCAAAGCTCGGCATCCCGCTGAAGGAGCAGGAGATTCTGGCCGGCGTCGCACCGGAGAACCGCGTCGCGGTCGATGCGGTGTTCGACTCCGTGTCGGTCGTCACCACCTTCCGCGCCGAACTCGCCAAGGCCGGCGTGATCTTCTGCCCGATCTCGGAAGCGGTGCGCGAATATCCCGATCTGGTGCGCAAGTATCTCGGCACGGTGGTGCCGGTGAGCGACAACTACTACGCCACACTGAACAGCGCCGTGTTCACGGATGGCTCGTTCGTCTACGTGCCGCCGGGCGTGCGCTGCCCGATGGAGCTTTCGACCTATTTCCGCATCAACGAGCAGAATACCGGCCAGTTCGAGCGCACGCTGATCATCGCCGACAAGGGCGCCTATGTCAGCTATCTCGAAGGCTGCACCGCGCCGAAGCGCGACGAGAACCAGCTTCACGCGGCGGTGGTCGAACTGATCGCGCTCGAGGATGCCGAGATCAAGTATTCCACCGTGCAGAACTGGTTCCCCGGCGATTCCGAGGGCAAGGGCGGCATCTACAATTTCGTGACCAAGCGCGGCGATTGCCGTGGCGACCGCTCGAAGATTTCCTGGACGCAGGTCGAGACCGGCTCGGCCATCACCTGGAAGTACCCGTCCTGCATCCTGCGTGGCGATGATTCCAGCGGCGAGTTCTACTCGATCGCGATCTCGAACGGCTACCAGCAGGTCGATAGCGGCACCAAGATGGTGCATCTCGGCCGCAACACCAAGTCGAAGATCCTCGCCAAGGGCATCGCGGCCGGCAAGTCCGATTCGACCTATCGCGGCCTTGTCTCGGCGCATCGCAAGGCGAGGGGCGCGCGCAACTTCACCAATTGCGACAGCCTGCTGATCGGCAACCAGTGCGGCGCGCACACCATTCCTTATCTCGAGGCCAAGAACGCCGCCGTGCAGTTCGAGCACGAGGCGACGACCTCGAAAGTGTCCGACGACCAACTGTTCTACTGCATGCAGCGCGGGCTCTCGCAGGAGGATGCCATCGCGCTGATCGTCAACGGCTTCGTCAAGGAAGTGCTGCAGCAACTGCCGATGGAATTCGCGGTCGAGGCGCAGAAACTGATCACCATCAGCCTGGAAGGCTCGGTCGGCTGACGTTGCCCTTTCCGCCACGCGACGACCGCTTTCCTCAAGGATAACAGAATGATCAAATTCACCGAGATGACCGACCTCGACCAGCTCAAGGCGGAAAAGGCCCGCGTCGTCGCCGAGATCGCCGCCAACAAGGCGGCGGACAAGGGACCGAAGACGCCGGGGCGCAAGGCGCCGTCGCCAAGCTCGGTCCAGCTCGAGACGCTCACCCGCCGTCTCGCCGCCCTCAACATGAAGATCAGCACCGCCGAAAAGCGCGGCGCCTAAGACTGAGAGAACAACAATGCTCGAGATCAAGAACCTGCACGTCAAGATCGCCGATGAGGACAAGACCATCCTGCACGGGCTGAACCTGACCGTCCACGATGGCGAAGTCGCCGCGATCATGGGGCCGAACGGCTCCGGCAAATCCACGCTGAGCTATGTCGTGGCCGGCAAGGCCGATTATGAGGTGCTCGACGGCGAGGTGCTGCTGAACGGCGTCAACGTCCTCGAGATGGAGGCCGACGAGCGCGCCGCCGCCGGCCTGTTCCTCGCCTTCCAGTATCCGCTGGAGATTCCAGGCGTCGCGACGATGACCTTCCTCAAGGCGGCGGTGAACGCGCAGCGCAAGAAGCGCGACGAGGCCGAACTGACCACGCCGCAATTCATCAAGCGCGTCAATGCGGCTGCCGACGGACTGAGCATCAATCGCGACATGCTGAAGCGCGCGATGAATGTCGGCTTCTCGGGCGGCGAGAAGAAGCGCATGGAAATCCTGCAGATGGCGCTGCTCGAACCCTCGATGTGCATCCTCGACGAGACCGATTCCGGCCTCGATATCGACGCGCTGCGCATCGTCGCCGATGGCGTCAACGCGCTTCGGGCCAAGGACCGCTCCTTCCTGGTCATTACCCATTACCAGCGCCTGCTGGAGCATATCGTGCCCGACACCGTGCACGTGATGTCCGGCGGCCGCATCGTCAAGACAGGTGGCAAGGAACTCGCGCTCGAACTCGAGGCGAACGGCTACCGTGACTACGTCGAAGCGGCGTGAGGCGGCCATGACAGCGCAAGTCACTCCTATCCGCACCGAGACCGAGCGCGCGCTGGCCGAGCGCCTGCGCGCCGCGCCGGCACTCGATAGCGGCGCGCGCATCGCCGAACGGCGCGAGGCCGCCATTCTCGCCTTCGAGCGCAACGGCTTGCCGAGCCGGCGCGTCGAAGCCTGGAAGTACACCGATCTGCGCGCGCTGATGAAGCAGGCGGCGGAGCCTGCCGGCGTGCCCGGCGAAGCCGAACACGCTGCCGCGAGGCGGCTGCCGCCGGCCCTCGACATCGACGGTTGCGTGACCATCGACATCGTCAACGGTACGCCGCAGGGCACCGGCCGCGCGATCGATGGCGTCACCATCCGGACCCTGGCCGAGGTGGCGGCGCAGAAGGATGCCGTGCTCGAGCATCTCGGCGCCGCCTTCGAGGAACGGTCGGATGTGGCGAGCGGGCTGAACCTCGCCTTCCTCCGCGATGGGCTGGTGATCGAGGTCGCCGCGGGCCGCAAGGTCGAGACGCCGCTGCATCTGGCTTTCGCGGCGATCGGGGCGCAGGCTTTTGCGACCTTCCCGCGTGTGCTGGTCGTGCTCGGCAAGGGCGCGGCGCTGACGCTGTTCGAGAGCCATCGCGGCAGCGCCGGCATTGCCTATCAGAGCAACGCCGTGGTCGAATTCGTGCTCGCCGCCGATGCGGAAGTCGATCACGTCCGTCTCGACTGCGGCGGCGACGCGGCGCTGTCACTCTCGACGCTTGCGGCGAAGCTTGGCGACCGGACGCGCTTCGAGAGCTTCAACCTGATCTGCGGACCGCAGGTGGCCCGCCATCAGATCTTCACCGGCGGCCCCGGCGCATATATCAACCTTGTTCTGCAGGGCGCGACGCTGCTCAGGCGTCAGCAGCATGGCGACGTGACGCTGCACGCCATCCACGCCGCGCCGCATGGCACCAGCCGCGAATTGTTCAAGACCATCGTCGACGATGAGGCGACGGGCGTGTTCCAGGGCAAGATCGTCGTCGACGCGATTGCCCAGAAGACCGATGGCCGCATGCATTCGGCCGCGCTCATGCTGGCCGATAATGCCGCCATGAACAACAAGCCAGAGCTGGAGATCTTCGCCGACGACGTGCAATGCGCGCATGGCGCGACCGTCGGCGAACTCGATCAGGACCTGCTGTTCTATGCCATGTCGCGCGGCATTGCCCGCGCGCAGGCCGAGGCGCTGCTGATCGAATCCTTCGTTGGCGAGGCGGCCGAGTTCATCGCCAACGAGAACGCGCGCGAAGCGGTGATGGAGCACGTCCGGCACTGGCTGTGGGAGCGCGCCTCATGAACTTGGCCGTGAAGCCCTATGATGTCGCGCGCATCAGGGCGGATTTTCCGGCGCTCGCCATGGAGGTCTATGGCCGGCCGCTGGTCTATCTCGACAATGCCGCCTCGGCGCAAAAGCCGCGCGTGGTGCTCGAGCGCATGCGCGAGGCTTACGAGACCGAGTACGCCAATGTGCATCGCGGCCTGCATTATCTCGCCAACGCGGCGACAGAGGCTTACGAGGGCGCGCGCGAAACCGTGCGCGCCTTCCTCAATGCCGCTTCGAGCGACGAGATCGTCTTCACCAAGAACGCTACCGAATCGCTGAACCTCGTCGCCTCGTCGTTCGGCCTCGCTAATATCGGCGAGGGCGACGAGATCGTGCTGTCGATCATGGAGCACCATTCCAACGTGGTGCCGTGGCATTACCTGCGTGAGCGCAAGGGCGCGGTGATCAAATGGGCGCCGGTCGACGATGACGGCAATTTCCTGATCGACGAATTCGAGAAGCTCTTATCGCCGCGCACCAAGATCGTCGCCATCACGCAGATGTCGAACGCGCTCGGCACCATCGTGCCGGTCAAGGAGGTGGTGCGCATCGCCCATGCGCGCGGCATCCCGGTGCTGGTCGATGGCAGCCAGGGCGCCGTGCACCTGCCGACCGACGTGCAGGATATCGGCTGCGATTTCTACGTGTTCACCGGCCACAAGGTTTACGGGCCTTCGGGCATCGGCGTGCTCTACGGCCGCAAGGACGCGCTTGCCGCGCTGCCGCCGTTCCTTGGCGGTGGCGAGATGATCATGGAGGTCAGCGAGGACCGCGTGACCTATAACGAGCCGCCGCACCGTTTCGAGGCCGGCACGCCGCCGCTGGTACAGGCGATCGGCCTCGGCGCTGCGATCGACTACGTCAACACGGTTGGCCGCGAGGCAATCCGTGCGCATGAGGATGCGCTGGTTGCCTATGCGCATCAGCGGCTCGCCGGCGTCAATTCCATCCGCATCCTCGGGCATGCGCGCGACAAGGGGGCGATCGTCTCCTTCGCCTTCCCGAATGCGCACCCCCATGACATCGCCACGGTGATCGACCGCCAGGGCGTGGCGGTGCGTGCCGGAACGCATTGCACCATGCCGCTTCTTGCCCGTTTTGGCGTCACAGCGACGTGCCGCGCCTCATTCGGGATGTACAACACCATGGAAGAGGTCGATAAGCTTGCCGAGGCGCTGACGCGCGCGCAGACATTGTTTTCGTAAGGTTGTTTCGGATGACCGAGACCAAGGACGACATCAAGCATAATCTCCTGCAGACGGCGGCGGCGCCCTCAAGCCTGCCACCGGAAGAGATCGACCGCCTGACCGACGATATCGTGGCGGCGCTGAAGACCGTTTACGACCCGGAGATCCCGGCCGATATCTACGAGCTTGGCCTGATCTACCGCATCGAGATTAGCGATGATCGCATGGTCGCCATCGACATGACGCTGACGGCGCCGGGCTGCCCGGTCGCCGGCGAGATGCCGGGCTGGGTCGAGAATGCGGTCGCGACCGTTCCCGGCGTGCAGGGCGTCGCCGTCTCGATGGTGTTTGATCCGCCGTGGGATCAAAGCCGCATGTCGGACGAGGCGCGCGTCGCTCTCGACATGTGGTAAAAGCCTGCCCCTTCAAGGCGCAACGGATCGTTGTTACATTAGGGGCAGGATGATCGCACCGCCGGCCTTGAACCGGCTGGGACGAGGAGAGAACGATGGGCGCTCCCTTGCGCAAGCTGAAGGTGATGTCCCTGACGGATGCGGCCGCCGAGCGAATTCGCGGCGTGATGTCCAGGGCGACCAAGCCGATTGCCGGATTGCGTGTCGGCGTGAAGAATGGCGGCTGCGCCGGCATGTCGTACACGATGGAATATGCCGACGCCGTCAACACCTATGACGAGGTCGTCGAGGACAAGGGCGTGACGATCCTGATCGATCCGAAGGCGGTGCTGTTCCTGCTCGGCGCCGAAATGGACGTCCAGACCGACAAATTCGCCTCGACCTTCGTGTTCCGCAACCCGAACGAGACCTCGGCCTGCGGCTGCGGCGAAAGCGTCGCCATCACGCCGGCCAATCCGGACGCGCTGCAATAGCCGCCGCTTGCGGCCGGACACGCACGCTTTGGCTTCCCTGCAAAAGGAACCGGCCGTGCTTTTCTTATCGGGATGGGTCGGCCAAGCCGGCCCATGACGGCGGAGAACGTGGAATAAACATGTCACGCCATCGGCGGATTTGATCCGCCGATCCCGATAAGCAAGGCGCGGTTGGCTCTCCTGCGGCTTCCCGTGTCCGGGGCCGTCTTCGCGGGAATGGCGGGTGAGTGGCGTCAGGCCACGCAGGGATGGCTGCCGCTATCGGCCGGATCGGTTGGCGGCAGGGGCAGGATATCCTCGCTGACGACCTTGTTGCGGCCTATGCGCTTGGCGGCGTAGAGGCGGTTGTCGGCACGGTCGATCAGACTGCCGGAACTGTCGCCCGGCTCGTAACCGGCAACGCCGATCGAGACCGTTACCCGGCCGAGATTCTGGCCGTTGGAGCGCTTGACCAGTTCGCGCGACATCACGGCGCCGCGCAGGTGTTCCGCCACGACGGCGGCATCCTCGCAGCGCGTGTCGGGCAGGATCACCACGAATTCCTCGCCGCCGAACCGGGCGACGACATCCTGGCCCTTGAGGTTCTGGCGGATGGTCTGGGCCACGAGTCGCAGCACCTGGTCGCCGGTCAGATGGCCGAAATTGTCGTTGATGACCTTGAAGAAATCGATATCGACCATGAGCAGCGACATCGGTGCGCGGGTGCGCACACATGTGCCGAGTGCCTCGACCAGTTCGTGATCGAAGGTCTGCCGGTTGATCAGCGTCGTGACGGGGTCGCGCTGCGATTCAGCACGGACGCCCTCGAGCATCTCCTGCAGCGACGCGAGTTCGCCAAGCGCTTCCGAGAGCCGCCCGGCGAGATGGGTGTTGACGCGCTCGACATCGCTGGTCTGGCGCTTGAGATCGTCGACGAGGCGCTGCATCCCTTCGCGATTGAGGGTGGCATCGAGGAGATCGCCATGCGCTCTCTCAAGCGAATGCGCGTAGCCGGAAAGGCCATCGCGCGCCGTGTTCAGCGCACCGTCGATCTGCTGCATCTCGCTCATCAGCCTCGTCGTCGCGCGTTGCGAGACGACGAGGGCGCGAGTCGAGTGGAGGAAGCGATCGTAAAGCGCGTCGATCTGGTTTTGCGTGATACGGCCGGCGCCGGAGAGGATTTCATTGATGGCGCGCACCAGGCCCGGGACCTTGTCCGAGACATACGCGTACCAGAGTTCATAGGAGCGGGGATGGGCGGCGCAACGATGGCTACGGATATGGGCATACGCCTTGTCGCCAAGCGCGATGGTTCTGTCGTACTGGTTTGAGCCCTCAGACATCTGTCCCCACGCTCCGCTGCTTACGCAAAGTAACCAGACTAGGTTGAGAGACAATTAATGTCGAGCCAAGGCTCGACATCGCGCTTCTTTTATTAAGTAATTTGGAGCGGAGAGGAACTCGCGCTCCAAAAGCCTCAAGACTTCGTAATACGCACCGGGCGCAACAAGAAACTCGGCACATGATCGCCGAGACCTTTGACCGGGCGGTCATCCTCCTCGTCGCGCTGACGGCGCGGCGATGCGGGACGCGGGGTGCTCGGCTCGGCGCTGCGCGGCGAATCGCTCGGGCGATGCCGCTCTTCGGTGCGGGGGGGCGGCCGGCCGGGCCGCTTGCGCTCCTGGTGGTGATGGCGCGGCGTTTCCACCGCCTCGGAGGCGGGGAGTTCGTCGAGCGTGATACCGAACCACTCGATCTTGTTGCCGATCAGCTTTTCGATGGCGTCGATATGCTTGCGGTCGGCACGGGAGACCAGCGTCAGCGAGGTGCCCTGGCGGCCGGCGCGGCCGGTGCGGCCGATGCGGTGCACGTAGTCGTCGGCGTGGATCGGCACGTCGTAATTGAAGATATGGCTGACGTCGGGAATATCGAGCCCGCGCGCGGCCACGTCGCTGGCGACGAGCAGCGGCACCTTGCCGGTGCGGAAATTGTCGAGCGCGTTCATGCGGGCGCGCTGGTCCATGTCGCCATGCAGGCAGGCGACGCCAAATCCGTGCTTTTCCAGGGATTTGGTCAGGGTTGCGACGTCGCGCTTGCGGTTGCAGAACACGATGGCGTTCTTCAGATCGGCCGCGGCGTGGATCTGCTTGCGTAACGTATCGCGCTTCTCGTGGTCCTGGCCGCCGGTGGCGACGAGGCGCTGCGTGATGGTCGCGGCGGCGGTTGCAGGCCGTGCGACCTCGATGACCACCGGGCTCGACAGGAACTGCTCGGTGATGTGCTTGATCTCGGGCGGCATGGTCGCGGTGAAGAACAGCGTCTGCCGGGTGAAGGGGCACAGTTTGGCGATGCGCTCGATGTCGGGGATGAAACCCATGTCGAGCATGCGGTCGGCTTCGTCGATGACCAGCACCTCGATGCCGGTCAGCAGCAGCTTGCCGCGCTCGAAATGGTCGAGCATGCGGCCCGGCGTGGCGATCAGCACATCGACGCCGCGCGTGATCTTGGCATCCTGGTCGTTGAAGGAGACGCCGCCGATCAGCAGCGCCATCGACAGCTTCTGCCCCTGCGAATACCTGACGAAGTTTTCCTCGACCTGGGCCGCCAGTTCACGCGTCGGCTCGAGGATCAAGGTGCGCGGCATGCGGGCACGCGCCCGGCCTTGTTCCAGCATCGAGATCATCGGGAGCGTGAAGGCGGCGGTCTTGCCGGTGCCGGTCTGGGCGATGCCGAGTACGTCGCGCTTGGCGAGCACATGCGGGATGGCCTGTTCCTGGATGGGGGTCGGCGCGGTATAGCCCGCGCTTTCCACGGCCTGCAGAACGCGTTCGCTGAGGCCAAGTTCGTTGAATTTCATAGATCTCCGTAAAGCGGGTTTGCGTTTCGGTCCGTCACGAGGCTCCCGTGTGGAGCACTCTTTTGAATGCGGACCGGCTTGGCCCGCCGTACGATCGAACAAGCGTCAGCAAATCCGGAAGCTGCCGCATGCGCCTTACATGGCGGGCTTTTCCAGAAAAATCAATGGAATTCTCGCATATTATTGCAGTGCAGCGTGCGCTGCGCCACCACCCGCCATCAGCGGCGCAGGGGTTTTTCCGCGCCGGTGCATGGGTCGAGATGCACGATGCGGCCACGCGAGATCGAGCCCGTCATGATATCGTCGTCGAGTACCGAGCGGATGTCCTCGTGGGGGCCAAGCTTCGATGTACCCTGCAAGCTGTTGGTCAGCGCGGCGACCTGGCCGGGCGCTTCCGCGATGCCGGCCGCGAGAAGATGGCTGGCGAGCACGCCGCCAAAGATGATCATCGCGCCGGTAAAGGCGAAATCCCGCACAGCGCGATGCTCTCCCATGAAACCCACGAACCGACTCAGCATCCCGACGCTCCGGTAAACGGTAGTGCCTCAGTTCTGACAAAACTTGGTTAATCAATCGTTCATCAATATTGTGACGACCTGAATTCAACATGACGAAACATTAAGTTGAATTCCGGCTGGCATGCCCGGACTCTTGGCGGCGGGGCGAGACTGGAAAGGGACGACCATGTTGCGTGATGCAAACACGAAACCGAAGGACGCGGCCGAGGATCGCCACCGGCGCAGGCTCCATCTTGGATGGCTGACAGCCGGGGCGCTCGGTCTTGCCGTTGTCGGCGCCGGCGCGGTTCAGGCCCAGCGCTACAATGATGACGGGCCGGAATATGGCGACACGCATGACAGCAACGCGGATTGGTCGCGTGACCGCAGCGACATGCGCCAGGATATGCATCGGGATATGCGCCACCGCATGCGCGATGACATGCGTCATGATCGTTATGACCGTGACGGCGACCGCTACGATCGATCCGACAGGTATGAGCGCCGCTTTGGGCGCGAGGACCGGGGCGAGCGTTTCGACAGGGGAGATTCGGCCGACCGGGGCGAGCGCGCCGAGCGGCGCGAACGGTTTGGCCACCGGCATTGGCAGGGCCGCCAGCATATGAGCCGGATGGAGAGGCTGCGCGCCTATTGCTCGCGCGACAACGAGCGCTACGAACCGGCAATCCGTCTCTATATCAAGGCCGACCTGCGCCTGAACAAGGACCAGGAAGCAGCATTCGACCAGTTGGCGGATGCGGTGATGCCGGCGATCGCCGACGTCAAGAAGGCGCGCTGCGATAATCTGGACGCGACCGCGAAGCCGACGCCGCCCGAAAGGCTGCAACGCCGGGCAACGATACTGCGCAAGATGGCAGATGCGGCCGAGAAGGCGGTCGAGCCGCTCAACAAGTTCTACGCCTCGCTCGACGATGCGCAGAAGGAGCGCGTGCAGCGTGTGATGATGCGGCGCGATCTCGGCCTCGCCGCCGCCGTGTTTGGGCCGTCTGGCTGGCATATGCGCGGTCATGCGCAAGGGCGCTGGCACCGTACCGGTGGCGATCAGGGCGGCGCCACGGAACAGAACTCAAACAGCAGCGAGCAACCGGCGGCGCCGAAGGACGACAGCGCGCAGCCGAGCAAGCCTTAAGGCAGGCGGGCAGGCTTTGCCCTGATCAAACGCCGCCCGCGGAATGGTTCGCGGGCGGTTTTCCTTTGCCATGTCGGCTCAGAATAGCATGAAGCCGGCGTAGATCGCGGCGAGAGCGGCGACCGCCATGGCGAAGCGCCCGGCCGCACGCAGGCCGTTGCCGAGCCGGCCATCCTCATTGTGCTCGTGACCGAAAGCCGCGCCGGCGGCGGCCGCGCAAATCTCGATCGGCATGGTGGTCTTGCGGATCATCGTCGGGCTCCTGCTGCGGCTTCTGGACGGACCTACAGTGCACGACGCGCGTGGTTAATGTTTGGTTCCCTCGCGGGCCGATTTGCGCTTTCAGCGTGCGGCGCGCCTTGCCAATACCGCGCGATAGGCGCGCTGGAGCCTTTCGCCGACCGAGCCATCCGGATGGGGCGGCAGGCGGCGCGGCTGGCCAAGATGGCTTGCCCGCAACTCGTCCATGAACTCGGCCCAAAGCTCCGGCCCGCCCTTGTCGAGCAATTGGGCGCGGATGCCGAGTTCTTCGCTGACGGGCAGGTATTTCAGCCCCCAAACCGCCATTTGCGCCAGCACGGGCAGCAGCTCGATGCCTTTTTCGGTCAGGCTGTAGATCGCCTTCTGCTTGTGGGTCGGATCGTCCGCCCGCGTCAGGATGCCTTGATCGAGCAGGGTTTTCAGGCGGTCGGCGAGGATGTTGGAGGAGATGCGCTCCTCCGAATGGGTCAGCAATTCGCGAAAGTGCCGCCGATTGCCGAAAATAATGTCGCGAATGACCAGCAGGCTCCATTTGTCGCCGACGACCTCGAGCGTGAGGTTGATCGGGCAGCCGGAGCGGTGAGCGTCATCCATGATGTGTCCTTGTGAAAACAAAAACCGGTTGCAATGTAAGATTTCTATTGCTAGCGTGCAACCAGTTGCAAAATACAATCGGATGGAGGCGCGCATGGCAAGACTGATCATGTGGAACCTGATGTCGCTCGATGGCTACTTCGAAGGGCCGGAGCATGACATTTCCTGGCACAACGACGTGTGGGGCGACGAACTCGAGGCGTTGTCGATCGAGCAGGGCAGGGCGGCGGGCGCCCTTGTGTTCGGGCGGGTGACCTACGAATTGATGCACGGCTATTGGCCGCAAGAAACCGGCCCTGTCGCCGATTTCATGAACGAGTTGCCGAAGCATGTGTTCTCGCGGAGGCTGACGGCCTCGCCGTGGCACAATACCGTGATGCATGATGGCGCCGACCTTGCCGGCACGGTCTCCCGGCTGAAGCGTGAGGCGGACAAGGACCTGTTCCTGTTCGGCAGTGCTGATCTCGCCAGCAGTCTCGCCCCCCACGATCTGATCGACGAATACCGTCTCGGCATCGCGCCGGTCCTGCTTGGAGCGGGCACGCGCCTGTTCCGGCACGCGGCGCGAACGCGGCTCCGCCTGCTTGAGGCGAGGGCGTTATCCAGCGGCGTCGTGATCGCCCGCTACACAGCACGATAGGAGATGGCCATGGCGTTGACGCTGTATTTCCACCCGCTCTCATCCTACTGCCACAAGGTGCTGATTGCGCTTTACGAAAAGGACTTGGCCTTCGAGAAGCGCGCGGTCGATCTCGGCAACGAGGCGGAGCGGGCCGCATTGCTGGCGCTGTGGCCGGTCGGCAAGTTTCCGGTGCTGCGCGATGAAGCGCATGGCCGCACCGTGCCGGAATCCAGCATCATCATCGAATATCTCGATGGGCTGTGTGCGCAACCGAGGATGATCCCGGCCGATCCGGCCGAAGCGCTGCAGGTTCGGCTGCAGGACCGGTTCCTTGATCTCTACGTTCACGGGCCGATGCAGAAGATCGTCGGCGATCGCCTACGTCCGCCGCGCGAGGGGGACCCGTTCGGGGTGAAGGAGGCGAAGGCGCGTCTCGGACTCGCCTACGGCATGCTCGACGCGCGGTTGAAAGACCGGGCATGGATGGCGGGCGAAGATTTCACCATGGCCGATTGTGCCGCGGCGCCGCCGCTTTTCTTTGCCAGCATGCTGGTGCCTTTCGAGACGGGCTATCCGGCACTTGGAGCCTATTTCGAACGGCTGAAGCAGCGGCCGTCCTACGCTCGCGCGCTCGAGAAGGCGCGGCCGTTCCTGCATATGGTGCCGCGCGAGCGCACCGAGAACGCATCAACCGGAGGAATGTGACATGCCTTACGTCGATGGATTCATCGTTCCCGTGCCCAAGGACAAGGTTGAGGCCTATCGCACGCTGGCGCGCCAGGCCGGGGAAATCTGGAAGGAGCATGGCGCGCTGAGCTATGTCGAATGCCTCGCCGATGATGTGCCGTATGGCGAGGTGACATCTTTCCCGCGCGCCGTGCAGGTGAACGAGAACGAGACGGTCGCCTTCTCGTGGATCACCTATGAATCGCGGGAAGCGCGCGATGCGGTCAATGCCAAGGTGATGGCCGACCCGCGCCTGAAGGCCGAGATGGCGAGCATGCCGTTCGATGGCAAGCGCATGATCTATGGTGGGTTCAAGCCGTTCCTGGAGCTTTGAGCTTCGGTTCGTGGCTTCCCGCCTGCGCGAGAATGACACTGGGTGCGCCTTGACCCGGCGTTGAGGCGGCATCTGATGGCCGGCCGAAGCACTTCACCGATCGGGATCGGCCGGTCGAGCCGGCCGATGACGGCTGACATGTGTGTACCTTCTTCTTCGCCGTCATGGGCCGGTTTATCCGGCCCATCCCGATGTGAAAGACGCATGCCGATACTAGTCATTTCGTAGCCCGCGCGAGCGCCGTCGCTTGACGGGGCGGGGCCGGCGGATCATGCAGGCGCGCAATGATTTCCGTCACCTCGCCCCGTTTCTCGAAATCCGCCAGCTTTCTCAGCCTGGCGGTCGCGACAGTGGGCTGGGGCCTGAACTGGCCGGTCGTGAAGCTGCTGCTGCTCGAATTGCCGCCGCTGTTCCTGCGCGGCACGGCCGGCATCGCCGCGGCTTTTCTGCTCGCGGCCTATGCGCATCTGGCTGGCGAGAGCCTGCATGTGCCGCGCAAACTGTGGCTCATGCTCGGCTGGGCGAGCTTCACCAATGTCTTCGCCTGGATGGGCTTCTCCACGCTCGCCGTGGCGCGGCTGCCGGTCGCGCAAGGTGCGCTGCTGATCTACACCATGCCGATCTGGGCGATGCTGCTGGCGTGGCCGTTGCTTGGCGAGCGTCCACGGGGGCGCTCGGTCTTCGCGCTGGCATTGAGCTTTTCGGGCGTGGTGCTGCTGCTCGGCGGCGAGAATTTCAGCCTCGGCCCGAATGAAATGGTTGGCGTGGCGCTGGCGCTCGCCGCATCGGTGCTGTTCGCGCTCGGCACCGTGACGCTGCGCAAGCCGCTGCCGCTGCCGCCGATCGCCATGACGGCGTGGCAGGTCGGGCTCGGTTGCCTGCCGATGCTGGTGCTCAGCGCCTTCTGGGAAAAGACCACGCTCGGCGCGGTAACCGGCATGGGCGCGGCGCTGTGGCTTTATATGTGTCTTGTCCCGATGGGTATCTGCTACCTGAGTTGGTTCGCGGCCGTGCGCGGCCTGTCGCCGACGGTTGCCGCCACCGGCACGCTGATCGTGCCGCTGGTTGGCGTGCTGTCGGCGGTGCCGATCCTCGGCGAGCCGTTCGGCCTGCGCCAGATCGCGGCGCTGGCGCTGACGCTCGGCGGCGTCCTGCTCGTGCTCGGACGGGCGACGCCGGATGGCTGAGAGCCGGCTCGCGCATGCCACGCCATCGATTTGCCGTGGTGTATCGCAATTTCTGCACCGCGATTTCGACGCCACGCTGATGCCGCATTCGAAAGGTGCGGGCGCTGTGGCATAATAGGCAGGATTAGCGAATCAGTTTGGAATTGAGGGGCGGATGCCGGCAAAGGCGGGTCAAGCAAGGGATTTGTTCGGGGCACTCGAGAAGGCAGCGCGGGATATCGTCGGCGAGAAGGTGTCCGCCGCGCCGCCGCCTGCCGCCGTCAAGACGGTGAAGCCTGCCGTTGCCAAGCTGCCGCAGGCGGCCAGTTCCGGCGCGGAAGCGGCCTATAACGCTGATGCGATCGAGGTGCTCGAAGGGCTGGAGCCGGTCAGGCGCCGGCCCGGCATGTATATTGGCGGCACCGACGAGCGCGCGCTGCATCACCTGTTCGCCGAGGTGATCGACAACGCCATGGACGAGGCGGTAGCCGGCCACGCGACCTTCATCGATGTCGCGGTGGAGGAGGGCGGCTTCGTCAGCGTCACCGATAACGGGCGCGGCATTCCGGTCGAGCCGCACCCGAAATTCCCGACCAAGTCGACGGTCGAAGTGATCATGTGCACGCTGCATGCCGGCGGCAAATTCGATTCCAAGGTCTACGAGACCTCAGGCGGCCTGCATGGCGTCGGCGTCTCGGTGGTCAATGCGCTCTCCGACGTGCTCGAGGTCGAGGTGGCGCGCGGCCAGCAGCTCTACCGCCAGAGCTTTTCGCGCGGCGTGCCGCAGGGGCCGATCGAGCATCTCGGCAAGACGCAGAACCGGCGCGGCACGAAGATCCGCTTCCACCCGGATGCGCAGATTTTTGGCGAAACCATGCGCTTCTCGCCCCGGCGCCTGTTCAAGATGACGCGCTCGAAGGCTTATCTGTTCGGTGGCGTCGAGGTGCGCTGGACCTGCCACCCGTCGCTGATCGGCCCGGATGACAACGTGCCGCCATCGGCGAGCTTCCGGTTTCCGGGCGGGCTGAAGGATTATCTGGCGCGCGAGGCCGACGGCAAGGTGCTGGTCGCCGAGCAGGTATTCGCCGGCAAGACCGAGAAGACCGGCTCCCATGGCGCCTGTGAGTGGGCGATCGCCTGGTTCCAGGAAGATGACGGCTTCGTCCATTCCTACTGCAACACCATCCCGACGCCGGATGGCGGCACGCATGAAAGCGGCCTGCGCGTCGCGCTGCTGCGCGGACTCAAGGATCACGCCGAGCGCATCGGCCACGCCAAACGCGCCAAAGACATCACCACCGAGGACATCATGCTGGCGGCCGGCGCCATGCTGTCGGTGTTCATCCGCGAGCCGGAATTCGTCGGCCAGACCAAGGACAAGCTGGCGACCGTCGAGGCGAGCCGCATCGTCGAGAACCTGATCCGCGACGCATTCGACCACTGGCTCGCGGCGGCGCCGCATCAGGCGGCGAAGCTGCTCGATTTCGTCATCGACCGCTCCGAGGACCGCCTGCGCCGGCGCGCGGAAAAGGAGATGTCGCGCAAGACGCCGACGCGAAAACTCAGGCTACCCGGCAAGCTCGCAGATTGCTCCAACACGCAGGCGCAAGGCTCGGAACTGTTCATCGTCGAGGGCGATTCGGCCGGCGGCTCGGCCAAGCAGGCGCGCGACCGAAAGACGCAGGCCGTGCTGCCGCTGCGCGGCAAAATCCTCAACGTCGCCAATGCCGGGCGCGACAAGCTTGCCGCCAACCAGCAGCTGACCGACCTGACGCTGGCGCTCGGCTGCGGCACGGGCAGTCATTTCCGTGGCGACGATCTGCGCTACGAGAAGATCATCATCATGACCGACGCCGACGTCGACGGCGCGCATATCGCCTCGCTCCTGATCACCTTCTTCTACCGGCAGATGCCGAAGCTGATCGACAAGGGCCATCTCTACCTCGCCATTCCGCCGCTGTACCGGCTGACGCAGGGCACGAAATCGGCCTATGCGCGCGACGATGCCCATCGCGAGGAGTTGCTGCGCACCACCTTCGGCGGGCGCGGCAAGGTCGAGATCGGGCGCTTCAAGGGCCTCGGCGAGATGATGCCGGCGCAGCTCAAGGAGACCACGATGGACCCGACGAAGCGCACGCTGCTTCAGGTTCGGGTGGTGCAGGACGACAGGGAAGAAACCGCCGATTGCGTCGAGCGGCTGATGGGCAACAAGCCCGAACTGCGCTTCGCCTTCATCCAGGAGCGGGCGAGTTTTGCTGGCGAACTGATCGACGTGACCTGAGAGACGGTGACACCGCGCCCATGTCATTCCCGCGCAGGCGGGAATCCAGAGGCGCAGGCGATTGATTTCCGGTCGACGTGGCTCGGGCAGGCAGCCCCGACTCCACCTCATGCTGAGTCCGACGTCAGGCTAGACCATCCTTCGACAGGCTCAGGATGAGGTGAAGCTAGAACGGAAGTGATTTGGATTCGTTGTTGCCCGTCAGCCGTCACGGCTGGGTCCCGGCTCAAGGCCGGGACAAGAGGCTGGAGGAAACACGACGGTCTTTTGCCGGGCTTGACCCGGCATCCAGCGGTAGGCGCTGCGCCATCCCATCGAAAACAAAAACGGGGCGCCGAGGCGCCCCGCTGTTGCCGTCCGATCGTCGGATCAGAGCGAATAATACATCGCGAATTCGACCGGATGCGGCGTCATGTCGAAGCGGATGACGTCCTGCATCTTCAGCTCGATATAGGAGTCGATCATGTCGTCGGAGAACACGCCGCCGGCCTTGAGGAAGGCGCGGTCCTTGTCGAGGCAGGACAACGCCTCGCGCAGGGAGCCGCACACGGTCGGGATCTTCTTCAACTCGCGCGGCGGCAGGTCGTAGAGATCCTTGTCCATCGCCTCGCCCGGATGGAGCTTGTTGGCGATGCCGTCGAGCCCGGCCATCAGCATGGCCGCGAAGGCGAGATAGGGGTTCGCCATCGGATCAGGGAAGCGCACCTCGAGCCGCTTGGCCTTCGGGTTGTTGGTCCACGGAATACGGCAGGACGCTGAGCGGTTGCGCGCCGAATAGGCGAGCAGCACGGGGGCCTCATAGCCCGGCACCAGCCGTTTGTAGCTGTTGGTGGTCGGGTTGGTGAAGGCGTTCAGCGCCTTGGCGTGCTTGATGATGCCGCCGATGTAATACAGGCAAGTGTCTGAAAGGCCAGCGTATTTGTCGCCGGCCATCACCGGCTTGCCGCTCTTCCAGATCGACTGGTGGACATGCATGCCGGAGCCGTTATCGCCATAGACGGGCTTGGGCATGAAGGTCGCGGTCTTGCCGTAGCTCTGGGCGACGTTGTGGATGCAGTATTTGTAGATTTGCGTGTGATCGGCCATCGTGGTCAGCGTGCCGAACTTGAGGCCAAGCTCATGCTGGGCGGAGGCGACCTCGTGGTGGTGCTTCTCGACCACGGCGCCCATCGAGGCCATGGCGGCCAGCATCTCGCCGCGCATATCCTGCGTCATGTCGAGCGGCGGCACCGGGAAATAGCCGCCCTTGACGGGAATGCGATGGCCCATATTGCCGCCTTCGTAATCCGTCATGCCGTTGGTCGGCAGTTCGGCGGCGTCGAGCTTGAAGCCGGTATTATACGGATCGGCGGCGAATTTCACGTCGTCGAACACGAAGAACTCGGCCTCGGGGCCGAAATACACCGTGTCGCCGACGCCGGTCGCCTTGACATAGGCCTCGGCGCGCTTGGCGATGCCGCGCGGGTCGCGCTCATAGGACTGGCCGGTGATCGGATCGAGCACGTCGCACACGATCGACATCGTCGCGGCGGCGAAGAACGGGTCCATGCAGGCGCTGGCCGGATCGGGCATCAGCAGCATGTCGGACTCGTTGATCGCCTTCCAGCCGGCGATCGACGAACCGTCGAACATCTGGCCTTCCGAGAAGAAATCCTCGTCGACCATGCTGATGTCGAACGTGACGTGCTGCCACTTGCCCTTCGGGTCGGTGAAGCGGAGGTCGACGTATTTCACGTCGTTATCCTTGATGGCTTTCAGCACATCCTTCGCTGCTGTCATTGAAGTCCCAGTCCTTTGCTAATGGGAAGGTAACCTAGTTGCCAATTTCAGGCATCGGGGGCCGATGCGCGGGGGTCAGATCGCGTCCGAGCCGGTTTCGCCGGTGCGGATGCGGATCGCCTGTTCGATCGAGGAAACAAAAATCTTGCCATCTCCGATGCGGCCGGTCTGGGCCGCACCACGAATGGCCGCGACGGCCTTGTCGACGAGCGCATCGTCGAGCACCAGTTCGAGCTTCACCTTGGGCAGGAAATCCACCACGTATTCCGCGCCGCGATACAGCTCGGTATGGCCCTTCTGCCGGCCGAAACCGCGCGCCTCGATGACCGTGATGCCCTGGATGCCGATTTCCTGCAGGGCCTCTTTGACTTCATCGAGCTTGAACGGTTTGATGATGGCTTCGATTTTCTTCATGGGAAAAGACTACTCCAACGGTCGCGGCGCTTTCCCGCACCTTGATCGGCAGGGCTCAAGCGCTATCACTAGCAGCCCGCATGCCAAAAGCGAGGGGCTCAAGCTGTACGGCATCGAAAAGCCGGTCAAGTGATCGCAAGCGGCATTTCCAACGCTCGCTGCCGGCCATTTCGAGGCAAGTGCTGCCTATGCAAGGCACGGACACGCCCGGCAACTGCGCGCCGGATGGCCTGTAAATGGGCAATACGCTTAAAATATAGGCAGTGAATATGGCGTTGCCGGAAATCCTATCATGCGAGGCGATGCGCGCGGCGGAACAGCGGGCGATGGCCGCCGGCACGCCCTCGCTGCGCCTGATGGAGCGGGCAGGGCGCGCCGTCGCGGATGAAGTTTCGACACGGTTCCCTGGCGCGCTGCGCATCGCGGTGCTGGCGGGGCCGGGCAATAATGGCGGCGACGGCTATGTCGTGGCGCGCACGCTTGCCGGGCGAGGCCATGCCGTCACGGTGTTCGCCGGCGCGCCATCCGGGCGCGCGGAGGGCGACGCGGCGCGTATGGCGCGGCAATGGCACGGTGCGCGAGAGCCGGCGCAGGCGCAGGCGTTGCGGCGTTTCGCGCCCGACCTGATTGTCGATGCGCTGTTCGGCATCGGTCTGTCGCGCGCGCCCGAAGGCGAGATGCGGGGGCTGATCGCGACGGCCAATGCCTTGCGCGCCGGCGGCGCAAGGATCGTGGCGGTCGACATCCCTTCCGGTTTTGCCGGCGATGACGGCCAGGCGCCTGGCGCCGCCATCGCCGCCGACCTCACGGTGACGTTCCATGCCATGAAGCCGGCGCATGTGCTGCTGCCGGCGCGCGATGCCTGCGGCGAGATCGTGGTCGCGGCTATTGGCATCGAGGCCGCGGCGTCGCCGCGCATCGTCGTCAACGGACGGCCGGCTTTTCTGAATGAGACGGCGGAGGCGAGCGCGCATAAATACAATCACGGCCACGCGTTGGTGCTGGCGGGTGGGCTGGAAGGAACCGGGGCGGCGAGACTTGCAGCACGCGCGGCCTTGCGCGCCGGTGCCGGGCTGGTGACGCTCGGCGTGCCGGGCAGCGCGCTTGTCGCCCATGCCGGCCGCGAACCGGATGCCTTGATGGTGCGGCGTGCCGATGGCGAGGCCGGGCTCGCTGGGCTGCTGGCCGACAAGCGCCGCAACGCCGTGGTGATCGGTCCGGCATACGGGGTCGGCGCGGCGATGCGGGCTGCGGTCGAGACCGTGTTGGGCGCGGGCAGGGAGGTGGTGCTCGATGCCGATGCCCTGACGAGTTTTGCCGGATGCGCGGCGCAACTCGGAGACCTGATCCGTAGCAGCGGTTCCGATGTGGTGGTGACGCCGCATGGCGGCGAGTTCGCGAATCTCTTCAAGGCAATGGATGAGGGCGCTGACAGTTTGAATCAAGGCTTGCGCAGCATATCGAAGATCGATCGGGCCTTGACGGCGGCGGCTATTCTCGGCGCGGTCGTAGTCTATAAGGGTGCCGATACGGTCATTGCCGCACCGGACGGGCGCGCGGCGGTCAATGGCAACGCGCCGCCCTGGCTCGCGACCGCCGGCTCCGGCGACGTACTCGCCGGCATGATTGGCGGGCTGCTGGCGCAGGGGCTCACTGGCTTCGAGGCGGCGTGCGCTGCCGTGTGGCTGCATGGCGAGGCCGGCACGATCGCGGGCAGGGGCCTGATCGCCGATGACCTGCCGGAGGCGCTGCATGCGGTGTTATGCCGCTCAAATGAGCCCGCGTGCTCCCAAGCCGAGCCGTTCGGCGGCGCTCGCTAAGCGTTTGTCGCGCGTCCACAGGGTCGTGTCGGGCGTCAGGCGGGCCGAGGCGAGCAGGTTCGCGTCGACATAGCCAATGCCGAGCCCATGCAAGGCATGGCGGTCGATGAAGGCCAGCGTTTCGGCATGGGTCGGGAGGACGGTCTGCGGCAGATCGTTCAGTGCTCCCAAAATGACAGCCCGGTTAGCGAGCGAGCCGAGCGCGAGTTCTCCGGTCACGAAGGCGTGCCCCACAACCTGTCCTTGCTCGAGGAGCGCAGACAGTGCGGGTTCTCCGGTTCGCAGATGATCGATCCAAACCGATGTATCGACAAGGATCATGCCGGACGGCGGCGCGGCACGGGCGTGGCAAGCGGTTCGCTGCCGCCGAGGTGTGCAAGCCGGCGCGCGCTTTCGCGCTCGATCAGCGCCTTTAGCGCTTCGCGTACGAGCGCGGATTTCTCAGCCACACCTGTCAGGGCCTTGGCCTTGGCGATCAATTCATCATCGAGAGCCAGCGTGGTCCGCATCGCAGATCTCCTTCGCCATAAGATATAGCATCAAATGATGTCGAAATCGATGCCTCTCTAGCTGACCTCGAACCAGGTTGCGACGCCGCTTTCGAAATGCTCCATGATGCTGGAGCGGATCGCCCATTTGCCGGCCGCTTCGGCATCGAAGGCGATGCGGATGGTCTGGCCGGGCGAGATGACCAGCGTGTCGAGCCAGTACGGCTCCCAGCCGTCGTCGAACGGGTGCAGGTAGCGGAAATGGTGGCCGTGGATGTGGATCACCTGCGCCCAGCCGGTCTTGTTGGCGAGCGCCAGCACGCAAGGGTCGCCGCGCTTGACGCGGAACAGCGGCGGGCCGTCGAAGCCGCCGACCTTGCCGCCATTCAGCGTCCAGATTTTTCGGGGATCGGGAAAGCGTTTGGCGATCTCGGCCGGCGGGATCGGTGCGGCACCCGGTTTCGGCGCGTCGAAACCGCCGGTGATCTCCAGCGTGGTGCGGGTCGCGTGCTGCAGGCGGATGGCGGCCGGCAGATCGTTGAGCGGGATTTGTTGCACGGGTGGCCGTGGCGCGACGGCTGCACCGTCGGCCGTCAGCCTGACAACCGACAGGCCTTTGCCGAGCGCAATCTCGACTTCGACCGCCTGGCCGCTTTCGGGCGGCAGATCGACCATGATCTCGAAGCGCGAGCCCGGCGCCATCACGACCTGTTTGTGCAGCGGGTCGAACGGCTCGACCCACTGGCCATCGATGGCAATCACGGCGGCCTTGCCGGCGCCGAGGAACCGCATCGGCATGATGCGGGCATTGGCGAGGTTGATCAGGCGCAGCCGCACGCGCGAGCGCGGCGGCAGGGTGAGTTCTGCTGCGTCGTGCAGGCCGTTCACCGTCAGCCGGTTGCCGAGCCGGCCGGAGCGCGCCGCCTCGGGTGGGCTGTCGTATGGCTCGGCCAGCGCGCCGTCCTGGTTCAGGCGCCAGTCGTCGAGCAGCACCAGCAACTCGCGGTCGGCCGGCGGCGGGTCCTTCTCCTCGACGATGAGGAGGCCCGCGAGGCCGCGTGCGCGCTGGCTGGCGGCGAAGCCCGGTACGAGCGGATGCAGCCAATGCAGGCCGCTGTGGTTTGGCGTGAAGCGGTAGTCGAAGCTGGCGCCGGGCGCGAGCGGCACTTGCGTCAGCCCGCCAGCGCCATCCATGGCATTGACGCCGTGCAGGCCGTAGCAATGCAGCGTGGTCGGCTCGTTCAATGTGTTGTCGAGGCGCAGGAACACGCTCTCGCCGGCTTTCTTGCGCAGCACGAAAGGCTGCGCCGCGCCATTATAGCCGAGCCCGGTGGTTTCCGTCGCCGGATCGGGGGCCAACCGGCGCGACACGGCACCCGGCCGCAGCATCAGGTCGGGCTGCGGCGATTCGACCGGCTTTGGCGCGGCGGGCGTTTGCGCGCCGGCGCTATCGGCCCAGAACACGCTCGCGGCGATGCCGGCCAGCGCCTTGCGGCGGTCGATCAGGTGATTGGCGCGCATCCTGGCTCCGCGAGGGTGGTGGCCGATATGAACTGGAATCCGCCGCTCGCAAAGAGACAAGCCGAAACACGCAATTTTTTGCTGCAAAATGCGTTTCCCGTTGGTATAGAGCCGCACTCGCGACCGCACGGCTGGCCGATGGGTCTGGCGGGCGTGGCGGAACTGGCAGACGCACTGGATTTAGGTTCCAGCGACGCAAGTCGTGGGGGTTCAAGTCCCTCCGCCCGCACCAGACCCGCCCGAATTCCACGAGCGACGGTCACGAGAAACGAGATTGAGGCGGTCTCGCACCGCGCCACTGAAGGTTTTGACATGCAGGTTACCGAAACCCTCGCCGAGGGGCTGAAGCGTCAATATAAGGTCCTCGTCCCGGCCGCGGAACTCGCGGACAAGCTGGCGGGCGAGCTGGAAACGCTGAAGGGGCGCGTCCAGATCAACGGCTTCCGGCCGGGTAAGGTGCCGACGGCGCATCTGCGCCGCGTCTATGGCCGCTCCGTGATGGCCGACGTTCTCCAGAACACGGTCAACGAGACCAATCGCAAGATCGTCGAGGATAACAGCTTCAAGCTGGCCGGCGAGCCGCAGATCACCTTGTCCGAGGACAAGGACGAGGTCGAGAAGGTCATGGAAGCGAGCGGCGACCTCGAATACACCGTGGCGCTCGAACTGCTGCCCAAGATCGAACTCGCCGACCATTCCGGCATTGCGCTGACGCGTGAGGTCGTGACGGTCGAGGATGCCGAGGTCGATACCGCGCTCGAGCGCATGGCGGCGGGCAACCGCCCGTTCAACCCGAAGGATGGCAAGGCCGCCAATGGCGACCGCTTGACCATCGACTTCCTCGGCAAGATCGACGGCGTTGCCTTCGAGGGCGGCGCCGGCACCGACGTGCCGCTAGTGATCGGCTCCGGCCAGTTCATCCCGGGTTTCGAGGAGCAGCTCACCGGCGCCAAGGCCGGCGATGCCAAGACGGTTTCGGTCAGCTTCCCCGCTGATTACCAGGCAGCGGAACTTGCCGGCAAGGCCGCGACCTTCGACGTGACCGTGAAAGGCGTCGAGGCGCCGGGCGAACTGAAGATCGACGACGATTTCGCCAAGCAGTTCGGCATGGACGATCTTGGCAAGCTGAAGGAAGCCGTGCGTGGCTCGATCGGCCGCGAGTTCACCGAGGTTGCGCGCGCCAAGGTCAAGCGCCAGCTTCTTGACGCGCTCGATGAGAAATACACCTTCGAGGTGCCGCCGACCCTGCTGAGCCAGGAGTTCGAGGGCATCTGGAAGCAGGTTCTCGACGACATGGATCGTAACAAGAAGAGCTTCGCCGACGAGAACACCACCGAGGACGAGGCCCGGGAAGAGTATCAGCGTATCGCCTCGCGGCGCGTCCGGCTCGGCCTGGTGCTCGCCGAGGTTGGCGAGAAGGCCAAGGTCCAGGTCAGCGACGAGGAAGTCAGCCAGGCGCTCGTCGAGCGCGCCAGGCAGTTCCCCGGCCAGGAAAAGGCCGTGTGGGAGTTCTACCAGAAGAACCCGGCCGCGCTCGCCGAGATCCGCGCGCCGATCTTCGAGGAAAAGGTCGTCGATCACCTGATCGGCGAAGCCTCCGTGACCGACAAGCCGGTGACGCGCGACGAGTTGCTCAAGCCGGACGAGCCGGAGGAGGGCGCCGAAAAGGCCGCCAAGCCGGCCAAGAAGGCGGCCAAGCCGAAGAAGAAGGCCGAGGACAAGCAGGCAGACGACACAAAGGCCGAGGAGGCCTGACGCAGGCGAAAGTCCCCGCGCGCCAGAATGTCGTGAATGCCCGGCCTCGTGCCGGGCATTCCCATTTTCCGGCAGGCGAGTTCAGAGGGGGGCAAGGTTACATCGGACGAACTTGCCTGCCGCCGTCAACCACGTTGGGGAGTGCCGGTGCGCACCCCTTCTCCGCGAGGGACGCAGCCACTATGTTGGTTGCCGAACCGATTCATTCCGAGCCAAAGGCCGCCTAAGCCATGCGCGATCCCGTTTCGACCTTCACCGACATCATCATCCCTTCGGTGACGGAGCAATCCAGCCGCGGCGAGCGGACCTGGGACATTTTCTCGCGGCTGCTGCGCGAGCGCATCGTCTTCCTGTACGGGCCGGTCGAGGACACGATGGCCTCGGTGGTGGTGGCGCAGCTTCTCTTCCTGGAGGCCGAGAACCCCAAGAAGGAAATCTCGATGTATATCAACTCGCCGGGCGGCGTCGTCACCGCTGGCCTGTCGATCTACGACACGATGCAGTTTATCCGCTGCCCGGTGACGACGCTGTGCGTCGGTCAGGCCGCCTCTATGGGCTCGCTGCTGCTGGCGGCGGGTGAGGCGGGCCAACGTTTCGCGCTGCCCAATGCGCGAATCATGGTGCACCAGCCCTCCGGCGGCTTCCAGGGCCAGGCGACCGACATCCTGATTCATGCCGAGGAAATTCGCGGCTTGAAGCGCCGGCTGAATGAAATCTATGTGAAACACACCGGCCGTGATCTGGAGACGGTTGAAAAGGCGCTCGAACGTGACAATTTCATGAGTGCCGACGCGGCCCGTGATTTCGGCCTGATCGATCAGGTTCTAAGCCGGCGCCCCGAGGTCGAGGAGACGAAGTAGCGTGGCAGGATTGCCGCAATACGATGATTGTGAGGTTCCCGTGTCGACAAAGCCGCCATACGAGTGCTTGATCCGCATTGTAAAGCCGTGCTTCGATCGATGATTGCCGCATCTCCAGACCATTGCGCCCGTTAACGAAGCTTTTGGGCCGAGGGTGGACACTGGTCGATGCAGTTTATGACAAAACGGTGAGGCGGCCTTTGGCGCGCGCAACCGGAATGGAGGTATGATGAGCAAGGCGAGCGGGGGCGACTCCAAGAACACGCTGTATTGCTCGTTCTGCGGCAAGAGCCAGCACGAGGTGCGCAAGCTCATCGCCGGACCTACTGTGTTCATTTGCGATGAATGCGTCGAGCTTTGCATGGACATCATCCGCGAGGAGTCGAAGTCCTCGCTGGTCAAGTCCAAGGAAGGCATTCCGACACCGAAGGAAATCGCCAAGGTCCTCGACGATTACGTGATCGGGCAGGGCCACGCCAAGCGCGTGCTCTCGGTCGCCGTGCACAACCACTACAAGCGGTTGAGCCACGCGACCAAGAATGCCGACGTGGAACTGGCCAAGTCGAACATCCTGCTGATCGGCCCGACCGGTACCGGCAAGACGCTGCTCGCGCAGACGCTCGCCCGTATCCTCGACGTGCCGTTCACCATGGCGGATGCGACGACGCTGACCGAAGCCGGCTATGTCGGCGAGGATGTCGAGAACATCATCCTCAAGCTGCTGCAGGCCTCCGACTACAATGTCGAGCGGGCGCAGCGCGGCATCGTCTATATCGACGAGATCGACAAGATCAGCCGCAAG
>ERZ778018.511-NODE-511-length-55953-cov-9.553419_pt1 | contig 55953 bp, 48 predicted proteins | sample MGYA00375748_ERZ778018 | MGnify/ENA primary metagenome ERZ778018 (study PRJEB29350, sample SAMN05509839) | bioreactor metagenome | biome: bioreactor; material: wastewater | place: South Africa: University of Cape Town | collected 2014-04-22 ... | reverse complement strand
TTTTTAATTCCTAAAGCACGGCACATTCTACGTTCAAAACCAGAAATATTATCTATATCCCACCCATAATTTTGTGTATTGGTAAAATCTATTGCCTTGTTTCTGTCTCTACTGATAGCTATATAATCTTGCAAAAAGAGCTCTTTGTCTGCGCTAACCTCTCCCAAGCAAGATTTATATACTGTGTCATAGAGTTGCATAGCTCTATCTGCAAAAGTTTCAGCAAACCTAGCGAGCAAGTGGTCTAAAATATTATTCTTTTTGTCTGTATATTCTTTACTTATACCTAGAATCTTATCAAGGTAATGCTTATAGGCTTCTTCTATATCTGCCTCAGTAGTCCCCCATTTACTTTTACTTTTTCTCCAACTAACCCCTAAATATCTTCTTTGAATCTTAAATGCTTTATCTGGATCACTTTCGGTTGTATCAACTGGAGTTTCCGGTTTTTTAATTAAGGTGTGTAGTAAAGGAACCTCTTGTGGAATTTGAGAGAAATCTACCTTACTAGATTTTTTCTGAACGGCTAGTAGGTCTTTGACGTGTGCTAGCTGTGCTAAATAATTAGCAAAAACTTGATCAAAGAACATAAGATAAGCTTTCAGTTGCTTGGATTGTACTTTTCTATCTTCAGGTACAGAATTAGGCAGCCCCTCTTTTCCTACGCCATAAATTAATGGAAAGTCATTTTGTATAGAAATATAATTAGTTAGGTTTCTGAATCTACCTGGGTCAACAGCTATTTCTTCTTCAGTTAAGTAAGGCCTCTTGAAAAGAGGTGCATTTACGTTTTCTTCCGTCCATCTTTTTACTTTATTATAATCTATAGGTAAGGGAATTCCTTTATGATAAAGTGTAATTCGGCTTTGCTCAATGTCTATTTTAGGTACTCTATCTACTGGTATATCAATGGCCATTTTTGCAGATATATCTGTTTGGCCATCTAGTACTACTGTAAATTTCGTTACGCTTTGCACTTGCTTAACATCTGTAACCTTTTTAAGAATTTCAGAGATATAAATTTTTTGTTGGATAACACTCTGTTCTAACTCAGCTTCATCTATAAAACCTTGTTCCAGTAAAGGGCCAATAAATACTTCATCTACTTTCTTATTTTTCTCCAAAAGCATTTCTCGCAGGCTATAGAACTTAATATAAGGTGCTATAAATGATTGTATGTTGGAATATATTGCTGCTATTAATAATTCGCCTTCTTCTTGGGTAATACTTTCAGTAAGCTCTAAAGCAGCATTAATATTGATATATAAGGGTTCTAAAAGTTGTATTGAAAAAAAGTCCTCACATAGATTTCTACAGCTGTATAGTCTTCTTTTTACATTTTCTATAACAGCATTGGCCTGTCCTTTATTGATAATTCGGTCTTCTAAATCTAAGAGTATTTTATAACCACCTTGTATTTCCTGAGGAGCTTCACTCAAAAATATTTTAGCATTTTTAACGCCATTAACATCTAAGATAAGCTTTAAAAAATCATTTTTAGTAAGTGGGTTGCAGGGGAGTATCTCTTCAGCAACATAAAAATTCTTTATGTCTTCCTCTGTAGCATTATTAGGATCTGATGCTAATAAGTCTTCTATATAAAAATTAGTACGGTATTCTAAGTCTATAATGGCATAACATAACTCCTCTAAAATGGTAATTCCAGGGTCATGCTCATTGTAATCATTCCAAATATTCCCAGCTAATTGACGAATATATGCTATGCCTTGCTGTTTAAGGAAAGGATAATTAAGGTCTAAAAGTTTTGTTGTATAATCAGCCACAGTATCTTGCTTTATTCAAAAGAGTGAACATAAACTAAATTCCCTGGCATATTAGTAGACTTTATAATATAGCTTACGTGTATATTAACCAGGCCGGATATACTATCTTCTTCCTCAAGCTTTACTTCCTTGACGCGTATTCTTGGTTCACAACGGGCGATCGCATCTTTGATATTATTGATCATAAAGGTTTTTAGATTCAGATCTAGTCGCTGAAAGGCTAGGGGGCTCAAATCACAACCATAATCCAACTCCATAGTCCTTTCGCCAGGTGTGGTTGTAAATAATACCTGTAGGCTTTGATGAATATCTATTTCATCTTGTACCATTTCTATTGATTTACTATATCTATCAAAGGAAGGAGGAAAATTCCATCCAATCCCTAAAAACATGCTTTCTTCTATCATACAATAATATTTATAATAACATAGTTAGCCACCTATCATTACGGTTGGAGATCCCATTTGTACTGTTCCGCCTACGGCTGTAAGGCTACCCATCCTGGCTGCTGGCAACCCCCCTATAAGCACTGTTGTAGAGCCCATTACTATGGTATCTGGATGGGGTGGAGGGCCTGCACATTGCAGCATATCTGTAACTCGTGCGGCAGGTAGCCCATTGATCATAACAGTAGGGCATCCTTTAATAATGACACCACCTGCTGCATGAGGTATAGGAGGGAGCCCAGGTGTAACTAATGGACATATATGTTTATGAGTAATTGTAGCTGCACCAGGCATAAGTTGTAAATATTGTTTTGGATTTTGCTTTTATTAAGAAGATACAAAAATTAATTTATTTGTACCATAGTTCCTTTTATTATAGTAGTCATACTAGATTGTACCTGCGCACTTGAATTACCTATTAACGAGGCTTTCATGGTTGCGTTGGCAGATACGTTCATGCCGCTAAGTTCTACTTTATTGTTTCCTTTTATCTGTACACTGTCTGTTGCCTGTAAATTGATACTGCCTTTGGCATTTAAGACTATATCTTTATTACTAATAATTTCAACATTCTGCTTGCCTAAGATTATCTTGTTCGCGTTACCATTCGTAATTTCTATTGTGCCACTTTTGTCAGAAATGCTAATAGTCCTTCCTCCTGGAGTTTGAAATACAATTGCTTTATCTTTATCATTAAAAGTCATTTCTAACTTACTTCTAGTCACCAGGGCTTTAATGTTATTTTCCTGGTCTTGCTGAATAGGAGTTTTATGTTTACTGCCACTATATAGAGAACCTACTACGACCGGTGATCTAAAATCATCATTAATAAAGCCAATGATAACTTCATCTTCTTTTTCTGGCATAATAAAGGCACCTATGCCTTTAGAAGCGTAAAATGAAGCTACCCTACACCAAATACCCTCGTTGGGTTGGTGAATGGTAGGAATATTTACAAAAATTCGGTAATTAGGGTCTGGATCTTCTTGTTTATATAATTCTTTTACTATACCTATTTGTAATCCATAGACAGGACAAAGCATGCCTGCGGCAGGAAGACCTACTATGTCAGTATAGTTGCGCATATAACGTTGCTTAGGTAAACCCACGGTTATGTCTGTAAACCACTGCCCTGCTTCTAACCGATGATGTACGCCACTTACGTAAGCATTGCCTTCAAAATTATCAGCTCCTTTATTGATTTTTATAGTACTGTCTGGTTTAATGTCAGCAATCCCTTGTACAGTCACTTGTCCTCTGATTTTTGCTAACCTATTAAGTTCTAGCAGGCCTGTAGAGAAGCTTTTCATTTCTTCTTGAGTAATATTACCTCCATGAACAAAGGTAATGGCTTGTTGGTTGTTAACACCTGCTAGTTTATCATACGAAGTAGCACCAAATGACTTTTCCCCAACCATATCTGTGTCAATATCTTTACATGTTTGTTCTTCTGGTGCCCATATTTTGCCGCCTGCTTGTTTCCATTGTGTGCTGGCATCCATTTCTAAATCTAACCCATAAATATCAACTCCATAAGTGAATGTGTAGTTAGGTGCTTGGCTACTATCCGGCTTTTTTGTGGTAAACTTTCCATCATCTACTATTACCACATGCCCATTAGCTTCTGCACGCATATTAATAAAATCCCAGTCTGTAGTATCTTGTTGGGCTAAAATCTCATGCTTTATGTTTGTTTTGCCGACGTTTTTATCAATTGGTTTTCCGTATTTTCCTAATATTTTATTTATAGCGTCATTATCCTTAACATTTGCGAAACTAATCGTTTGAGGGACTAAGGTCGTTCGATAAACAATGTCTTTACAATATACTTCTAAATAAGGGTTTGTATAATTATTAGCTTTTAAAGCATGCTTTATAATAATGCCTTTAAATACGACTTTTAAATCAGTTTTATAACCTAGGCTTATTTCTATATCTTTTCCTATTTCAAATACTTTACTATTACTAATAGTAAAAGATTGCTCAGCAGGGTCTCCGTCATACAATAGAATTTTTGCGTAAGGAATTTTATTAATGGTCTTATTTACAGTAATAGAAAAAATAGGAAATTCTTTATCTACTTCTGTAGTGCCGACTTTAATAGAATAATTAACTAAGTCGCCCGAGGTTGCTGAAGTGCTCATTTAAAAGTTTTCTATGTGTTAGCTTATCAATAAACTTTAGATGTACATGTGTTAAAAGATTACTGTATTTATTAAAATAGTAAAAATTTACTATTTACCTAGCTCTTATGAGTAATTGTATGTTTTTTATAAAGGGAAAAATAAATGCTTATTATATCTTATAGCTCTTAGGCTCTGTCCCTAAAGTTTGGGCCATATAGCAATAGAGGCTAATACAACTGCTCCTCTATACATAACATCTGTTTTATCATAGCGAGTAGCTATCTGCCTAAACTCCTTTATCTGACCAAAAAATCTTTCTACTGCATTTCTTCTTTTATATAATTCTTTATTATATGCTATTGCTTCTTTTCTATTCTTCCTTCCTGGTATTATGCTATTAATTCCTTGCTTCTTTAAACTTGAACGAAATTGGTTACTATCATATCCTCGCTCTGCCAGTAGATTTACACATTTATCCTCTTTCATAAGTTTTATAGCCTGGCCTATATCTGAGTCTTGCCCTTTTGTTATAATTATTCCTAAGGGCATTCCTTTCACATCTACCTTTACATGTATTTTAGAAGAAAAACCACCACAACTTCGGCCCAAGCCTTGATTTGCTTGACCGCCTCTAGTACCTGCTGCATGACGATGGGCTCATATGATACTTCCATCAATCATATGTATTTCTTGGTCTCCATATTTTTTTAAAGGCTTCTAGGATTTTATCCATATGGCCCTTTTTTACCCAACGGTTATAACGATTATAGACTGTTTTCCAAGGACCAAACTCAGCAGGCAAATCTCTCCAAAGGGCATCTGTTCTTACTATCCAGAATACAGCTTCTAAAAACATTCGATCATCTTTGCCATATCTACCTTTAGCAGGAGGAAGTAAGAAAGATAACTTTCCCCACTTAAGCTCATTTATTACTAAAGGGACACAGCCTAAGTAATTAACTCAAATTGCTAGTGATATACTAGGTTTGCTGCCTAAGCTATTATTTGTATTGGTATATGCTATTATTTAATTATGCTTGATGTTGGATTACATTGGTAGTGCTTAGGAATGATTGAGACCAGTCTTTTTGTTTTGAGCTTTTAAGATCTCCAAGCGGCATAGCAATCCATATAGAGCATGCTTATCTGTAACTATCAACTAGGGTTAGTTATTGCTTGATAAAAATATAAATTCAAGTTTTTATACCTGATTATTAAAATATAAATTTCCCTTAGCACTTAAAGAATTGAAAGATTAAGTAGGTAACAATATCCATTAATTTTTACCAACTTACCTCTACACGTAGGAGATCCTCCAAGCATCCAAACAAAACATATCCACTGTAGCTTAGCTAGGGGATATGGGGCCAATTGTAAAACGATAGCTAAATGGAGAAACAAAACTTCATCCTAAGGTTCACCTATAGAGCTTGAATTAAGACGCTCTACTGTATTAACTGAGCAAGAGGAGAAGTGATTATTGCTTCTAGAGAGCTTCGTCAATTAATTGTATGCAGTGCGAGATAACTTATAAAAAGTTTTGTGCGAGCTTCTTACAAGCATTTTAAGCTGCTGAATATAACTAATACATCTACTTATTTTTGTTTTTGAAATTGGCTTATACAAGTTGTTAAATCTTACTCTTTACTTTATCTTTAACCGCAACAGCCTTGTCTTTACCTGCTTTTGCCTTGCTTTTTAAATAAGTAGCACCCTTTGAACCATACTTTTTTGCCATTGCTAATAGCATTGCTAAAAGCCCTAATGATGTTAAAGGAACAGCTAATGAGAGCCCTGAAGTTAAATTCCTTAGGCTATCTAAGCCATTTACACTGCCTAATGATTTAGCAAGGTTTGGATCTCCTAATGAGCTTTTAGCAACACTAGTTAATTTATCACTGGCTGGCACTTCTTTTACTGCAGTAGGGGTAGTAGTTGCAGCTGCCCCAGCAGGTGTTGTGCCAGGTGTCTCGTCTATCTTTTTTGTGTCTGGATTTTGAGGAGTGGTACTTGACGCATCTGTTCCTCCTGCTTGTGAAGGCTGGGTTGCACTAGTGCTTGCTGTGTCTGGTGTACTAGCATCAGCAATTTCTGATTCTGTAAGCGCATTAGCTCCAGCAGTTGTAGCATCAGGTGCTACACTAGGTGTTGCACTATTAATTGCAGGGCTTACAGCAACCGACGCTGCTGCTACGGTTACGGCAGCTGCTGCTACCCCAGTGGCTGCCCCAGTTGCTAATACTGCAGCAGTGGCTGTATTAACTGTTTTTGCAGCTTCTTTTGCAGCTGTGGCAATCTTGCTTGCGCTTGCATCCTCTAATACCACTATATCTACTTCTGCTCGGATAGGAGCACCATCTGATTTAAACATGGTATAACTTGTCTCCAAACTAACCAATTTACCTTTAAAATCAATTACCCCCCAGATAACTCGCACGTAATAAGGTGAATTAATATCTTCCTGGAACTTATATACCACATCTTGCAAAGCTTCTATCTGATCTTTTACACTTTTGTCTGAGTCTGGAAAGATGCCTGTATTATCAAAAATAAGTCTAAACGACAGTTCCTTAGGGGGCGAAACGTTATAGCGAAGCGCCATATTAGCTGAGCCCATACCTTGAGACCTCTCATAATCTACACTACTTGTGATTTTGAGGTTTGCAGGGTTGATAGAAGCTGAAAACTCACTCTTTTGGGTAGTAAAGCTCTCATTACTATATGCTTTTATAACCAGCTTGCTAATACTCATAGATTTGTTGTATCAAGTTTAACGTTCTTGTTTCTCGCTTAATAAAGTTTTCATAGCTTGCAAACAGTTATACTCTAGCCGCTTTTCAAGTTTTATTAAATCTTGCTGCATAGCTTTAGCAGATATTGACTTATCTGCAGAACCATTGTCATGCTTTATTCTAGTCTGTATAACTAATTCTTGTATTTTAACAGGCATACTTTTTTGTTTACTTATTTACTCTGCTGTTGTTGATACTACTTTTTGTTTTATGAGGTAGTTGGGTTAACATCGAGCCGAGTAAGTTTTGAATAAGCTAAGGTAATAGTTTCTATCACTATTGGGCTTCCTGACTCTAAATCTAAGGACGAAAGTCTAAGTCCTATAGGATAAACACCCTCTGCTGTCCAATGATTATTAAGTGATTCATCATTGTTTAATATAAATATGTGTGCTATAGTAGGTGCAAAAATGCCACTAGATAAAGCCTGCTCGCACCATGTATTAATTTTAGACTTTGTCCCAAAAACAGGCCTTTTTAATGTCAAATTTTCTACTTCATATATTGTAGGCATACTATAAGCACTTCCATATCCTCCTGGGCAATATTTATCTGTTTGGTACATCATTCCTAGACCTTCTATAGCATAAAAATATTCTGGATCATTTGCACCCACTACGTTTTCTAAGGTTACTCGAAAAGAATGTTTAAGCGTGGGAATAAGTGTGCCCATAACTACAAAAATTTAAATCTTAGTAAGGTGCATTTAAAATACCTTGCAAGTAAAATTTGATACGTATATAATCATTGACATCTATTAGTATTTCACCAGCAGTAACAATACAATTATCAATGGTTGTTGTCTGCTCTGCCTCTTTGTTACCTCTTTTTATCTGTATCGTAGCAGTGTCAGGGTTATAACCTTTCTTTAATACTTCTGCTACAGCTGTTTTAACGAAAGGCAAAAGCCCTTTTCCTGTAGCATTATCATATGGTATATAAGTAACCGTAAAATCTACTATTTCTTTTCTTTCAGAAGTATGATAAGATAATGGTGCTTGCTGACTTGTCTGTACTGTAGCTATATATGATCTTTGCATATCTGGTAGTTCTACTGAATCTACTGTGCAACCTGCCGAAGTACATTTGCTTGTTAAAGGTGGATAATTAAAACTTGTAAACCTTTGTGTACTCATAGTTGAATATTTTTAATATTATCAATAAAAAATAAGTAAAATGATATATGTAATACTTAAGCACCCGTTCTCTTTTTCGTTTCTAGTGTAATTGTTGCTGGGTTGAAAATTTCTACTTTAGCTACATATTCCATAAAGTTGGTTAATTCTGGAGTCTGTGTAGTAAGCTCACTTATATAACCATTAAAATACAAAGCAAAAAAATCATCGTCTTTTCCACCAGGGCCAAAGAGAACTATGGCTACATCCTTTACATAGCCTTCTGTACTGGTAGCAGTACGAGCGTCCTTTAAATTGTTTTGTATTTTCTCGATATCTTCTTTTACTGTTTTTTCAGGTGTTTTAACTATTTTAATAGTAATTTCTCCGTCTTGTAATACATTGGATCCTCTCCTAAGCACATAATTTTTTTTCCCCTGGCCAGACATACATTCATCGTATCCAGAACCATTAGTAAATTTTAAGGAAAGTTGAGCATCTGATAGCTGTATATTCTTCTTATCGATGCTAAACGAAATACCCGCTGGCACAAGCGTTTGGGTGTCCATTTTTGTTGATGTTGCCATAATAATGTCTGTTTTTCTTATGGATTATAATTTTTTGAGTATTATGTTATTTATATATATAGTATGTCCTACTGCTATGTAAAACAAACATAGCAAGTAGGCCATCTATAATTTGGATTAACTTCCTTCTTGTCCGCCCATCTTTTGCTCAAATGTAATGACAATGAATTCTGCTGGTCTAGAAGCTGCTGCTTGTACTCTTATACGCATGATACCTTCATTAATATCTTCTTGGGTCATGGTCTCACCAAGGCCACAGCTTACTGTAAAGGCTTCCGAGGGACTGCCTCCTACTAAAGCACCTTGTCTCCACAAGTTGGTTAAGAAGTTGCCAATACTTCCTTTTACTACAGCCCAGGTTATAGATACGTTGGGTTGGAATACAACAGAGAAGGATGCTTGTTTGATAGACTGTTCAATAAGTATAAACAATCTCCTTACGTTAATATAGCGCCATTCCACGTTATTGCCTGCTAAAGTTCTTGCACCCCAAACAATAGCAGATCCTCTTCCTCTAAATGCACGAATAGCATTAATAGATTTTCCACTTATAGCATCTACGTTAAGAGTTTCTTGATCTTCATGCGTAATCTTAATAGCAGGCTCAATAACAGAATTGAGGTTTTGGTTAGCTGGTGCTATCCATACACCTCTACTTCTATCAGTACGTGTGTACAACCCTGCCATAGCTGGTGCTGCTGGCAATACATTAAGCCTGTCTGCTATAGTTTTGCGTAGAAGCTTATATTCTTTACTAGCATTTTTAAGTCCTGCATCCCAATATTTCTTCTCTTTTTCACTAGTAGCAGTTTTGATATTGTGCAGGATAGGTTTGTGTGCTTCAGTAATAAGAGATTCTAAAGAATCTAAATTAAAGTTCTCATAACCAATATCGTTGATTGATATGATATTAGTTTTAACCCAAGGGTAGTACGATGCACCATAGGTTAGGTTGTCTAAGCCTATATTTTCTCTAAATCGAGTTACATATTTATTTTTGTCTTCTCCTAATGGAAGCTCTTCTCCACTTCCCCAGATATCAAATAACGCTACTTTATCCATATATTTGCCGCAATGTTGCAAAGCATATGTTTGTACAGAATAATAAGAAGAATCTTCTTCATCTAGTAGCAGAGAGTCGGGCATAAGCAACATAGTAGGTACTTCTTCGCCTGCTAAGGTATCTATTGCTTTTTTGAATGCATCAGGTGTAATTTCTAGCAGTTGTGGATCTTTACCATATTGTCCAATAGATATGATGTAGCAATCTGCACCACCATTATCAAAAAATAATTTTAAACTATTGTATAGGTAAAACTTTGAATAAGGACTTTGTTGTAAGGTATACATTTGTCCATTCATATTAAGATCTCCACCTCCTTTTTCTGCAGGTTTAACGGTAAAGACTGGTACAGGTGCTTTTCCATAGAATATTTCGAATTCAGAAAGTGAGCTGATATGCACCGGCTTCATATGGAAAGATTTTCCATTAATTTCTGCCCGTTCGGTAAATCCTATAAAGACAGGTACTGCGGTTGCCACCTGAACCACAGCATTGGCACCGGTGTCCTTCTCGACGATATATACGCCGGGAGTTTTTAAATTTTCTGGCATTTGTTTTTGAATTTATTTTAGGTTAAACATAGACAACGATATTACTATAAAATATGCCTCCTTTTTCCACATTGTTTTCTAGTAGATGAGTGTCTGGAAGCGGTAATCTTTCTAACAGTGTTTCTTCTGTATTAACTGCTTTTTTTGTTGTTTTTTTTGAGATCATTCTTAAAGAAAGCTTTTGACTAGGTTTGTCGCTTAGTGTAAGCGACTTTTTAGACTCATATACATGGATATGCTTATTTTCAAGAGTTCCTTTATATATAAAATAAGAATCATCCTCATCAATTACAACTTTCATAGGACTTTTTATGCGCTCTTGTACATCTATTATATGGTACCGCCAAATGGTTTCTCTAGCTTTAATTTTAATGTTGTATTGCACAGGCAGCTTCTCTATTGATGGCTTTTTTTTCCATAAGTTAGCTAACTGAATATGAATGATACCAAATGCATTTGGCAATGGTTTTCCTATGCTATGTATAGAAGTACTAAAAGGCACTTTGTCCTCTTCAGCAACATAAGGTTGTTTATGTAAGTTCTCGGAGTTATTTGTGTTGCTGAAGTAATAAATATATCCTTGTTCTGGTTTTAGTAAGGAAAAGTTGATCGCATATGGATTGCGTAATATGAAATAAAAGGTTAGTGGGGAGCCTGCTATTTTATCTTGGAAAACTTGAAGAGGGTCATCAAACTTATTTGTTTGCCAAATCATCTCATAGCCTCCTTCGTATTCGTTAAGTCGCATACGATGGTAATCCATCAGCTGTTGAGTTGTTTCATCAGCTACTAAATGAAAGTTATTATCTACTTGGTTACTGTAGTAACTATTGTAAATATTAATTCTAAACAATTTTAAGGCAAAAACCATAATCTAAGGCTTAGGACGGATTATCGATTTTGTTGATTGCAGGAATTTCTTGCCAAAATGTTGGCATGTCTGTAATAGGAATCATACCTATTTTGTAAACTACAGAAGGCATATAAGTAGTATTAAGGCAACTCCATAATGCTTCTTTTTGTTGATAGTCAAGTTTTACTAGAAATGCTGAAAATTCTTCTAAATTAGAGGTTTGTAAGGTTGGTGTATTTTGTGTAGTGAAGTGATTTTTATATTGAAAGAAAGCTACAATGCTTGACAAATACTTTAAGCCCTCCAAAACTTGGCTATCTTTATAATTGGCTGCAAAAAGTATATGAACATAAAAGTTGACCGGTAGATTTTTAATGATGTAGTTGTTTCCTTGTTGTACATATGTGTTAGGATTTTGGTTAATAGCCTCCTGAACAATATCTACTACACTCATTATAATTTTGTTTTTGTGGTTGGCCGACGTGGCTCGTTGTTGAAGTTCTAAATCAGCATAATTAGTATAAACCACCTGCTCTTCATTAGTGCCTATTCTGGTTTTTATATAACTGTTAACTTCATTTAAAATGGTATGAACACATGTATCAAACACAACGGTTGTATGGTTAAGAGTTAGTAATTAATTATTAGTTGGTATGCTTGATGATTGTACGTTTTTGCTTTTATCCTTTACTTATAAAGTATGGAAAATACGGTAGAAAAACAAGCTTCTTTATTAATAAAATAAATGGTAGAATAAGCAAAAAAGAGTGTCAGTCAGATAGGTAGTCAATACTTAGTTTTCTTTTAAAATCGCGTAAAGTTTATACCATAATTACCTTTTAAGCTAACGCGTCTAAGAAAAAACAAGTGGATTTTTAAGAGTGGTAGATTGTACTTAAGCTCTATTACTGATGTAGCAAAATCTACTTAGCCTAGGCTGCTTCAGAATTAAATCAATTATAAAATATTGGTTGATATTTCCTAAACTTTAAAAGATGTATTATAGGGTGTGGTAAATTAAATTCTATATCATAACAACAGTAGTGTATTCGATAAGATAAATAACCCTTATATGTAAAAGATATATGCTTCCTATGCTTCTAGATGTGCGTTTGTAGATATTCGTTTTATGGTGTAATATTGCTCATGAAAATGAAATTATTTCCCTTGTATAAATAAGTTGTATGATTATGAAAGGAAAAAGAACTAATATGTCTCAGCAAGTATGGGCCCATTTATTAATGATAAGCCTGTCATTACAAAGCTGTTCTCAGCTTCCTAATAGCCTACCTATTCCTACAAAAAAAGTACTAATAGATAAACTTCCTACTGTCACTGAACATCAGTTGAATAAAAAAAATATTACAAGTACAGGGCATATAATCTCCTTTTTACAAGAAGCAGGCCAATTACAAGCGATAGTAGAAGAGAACTTACCAGACGGTTTTGGGAAAACTCATATTTTACCTGTTTATATAACACAAGGTATAAACGTAGCACAAATAAGAAGTTGGGATAAGGAGGCACAAAAAATATTCAACCATGTAGAATTACCTAAAAAAGGCCAGCCAGGTTATGTATGGATAGGAAAAAGGGGGCTTCTAGGAGGAAGTAGCAATCAAAAAGGAAAAGAAAAACTAATTACTGATGACCAGCAGGAGGAAGAAGGGCAAATTCAAGAATGGGTGCTGCAGCCAGATGAGGATATCGATCTTCAGACAGATATGTTGCTTATGCCTGTAGAAATATTTGAAGAAGACTGTGTCATTTTATTTAATAAAATAGATTCTTTTGACACATATAGAAAGCATAAATCCTCTATAATAGTTTTAGTCGATTGGTTGCACAGAATTATATTTGATTTAATTACCAAGCAAATTAAGAATTATGCTGAAGGCAGACATGTGCAATTATTAAGCCGATGTGAAATTTTAAGTAAATACATAAAAGATATACTTGGCGCTAAGTATTTTGATGATTTTGAAGAGCAAGATAAGCAAGAGTTAATCAATCAATTTCATCTGCTGTTATATGAAATTGCAAAGCTTAGGCTCAATATGATTGATAATTCAAGAGGTAATATAAAGCTAATTCAAGAATGTGTAGAAGGATATAAAGCCGCAAAGAAAGAATTAGGAAATACCTTTGGTATCTCTAGAAGGCTATTACCAATAGATTGGAGAAAAGAACTTAATGAACTCTATGAATTTGAGTGTAAAAACAACCCAAGAATTCCTCTTTATTTTGATCCTACAGCATCGAGAACTTCATTTACACACCCCCGTAAAATTAGTAGTCGTCAGGTAGAATATAAGCAGAAAAAACAGCGCGATCAGGCTCAAGAGATATTTTCTAGCATGAATCTCCCTAATATAGAAGAGATAAAAATTACTGGTTTTCTTCATGATGTATATTCTACAAATAAGTTTGGTGGAGAAATATTAGCTTTCGATAAGCAGTATAATGACATTTGTAATCGCAGTGAAAAAGAGCCTATTTCTCAAGAAGAGTTTATCCAATTAACTGAAAAGTTTTTAGAGTTAGAACAAGCTGCTTTTAGACTTAGGTTTTCTTCTGGCCATTCTACTGGTGGCCTGTATAACCCAACTGTAAATAATCTAGTTGATATTTATGAATTAATGTTAAGCCGTATAGATATATATATACATGTAAGAAAGGGAATTTGCTTATTAGCTAAGACAAAAAACTTTGATCATGCATTGATCCAGTTAGATGCCTTAGAAGTTCTTTATAAATCTAGAAAGGCTCCAGAAAGATTTGAGTATGATCAAGCTTTAGATTATGCCTTGTGTGGTAAGTATGAAAAGCTATTTCAGTTATATGAGAAAGAGGTAAAGAAAAAGTTAGAAAAGAAAAAGAGAGTAGAAGAAAAACGTAAGCAAAAATTACAAGAGGGAAAAACTTTATTAGACACCCAGTCAAATTCTATTATATTTAAGCCAGCACCCATACAAACTGCAATAAAAACAAAGCAGCCATTAGATATAACAACTACTTCAACTGCCATAGATATGAGCCAAGCAGCGTATTTAGAGCAACAAGAAGTGTTTATGAAACGTAAAGGAGATAGAATAAAAAGGCATCAAGAAGCAGAAGAAAAACGTTATTCACAAAAGCAATTGGTTAAAAATTATGTGCCCGAAGGAGAAGCTCAAGCTGATACGTCTAGCATATCTACTGAGTTAGCGATAGCCGCTCCATCAGATGATCATGCATATCTAGCAGAAAACCCTCTTCCAATCGACTTTTTCCTCCCGAATAGGGCCTTTAAAACGGTGCATCAAATTTTTAATAATAATTGGCAGATTAGCCGAAATGATATTGAAAACCTTTTTAATGAATTAGGGCCAACTATTCATACAGCTACTAAATCTTCTCATCATATCATTACTATTCCTGCTGGTATTGCTTTGGTGAGCCAAGATGAAAAAATTATAGGTATGGTTTCTGACTTATCTGCCATTGCAGGCGGACACCTTAGCCTGCCTAAATGGGATAAGGAAGTTCCTTTTTATATGCGATCTCAAATACAAAATATTTTAGAGCTTATAGGAATTAAACAAGGGAACTATTTTAAAGGAAGTAGGGACAAGTATACGCAGTTTGTTGTAAGCCAAAGCAAGATAGAAAGTACTCCTGATACTTCTAAAAATAGTTCTTCTGGTATTAGTAAGAGAAGAAAAAGAAAATCTAAATCTAAATTAAAAGCTCAGTCTGAAGTAGTAGAAAGAAAAGATTAACATTTTCTTGAAAATAAAGAAAATGTTCTACTGATGCTATGATATTTATGGTGTTAATAAATAGTTAATGTAACTGCTAATTTAAAATAAGCCTATTATTAAAAAATAACTATCTAGATAAGGCGCTAGGTAAAGAGCTAAGCTTAATATAAGCATTGATATTAAGATGTTTTTAAAGTACGCGTTCACAGGTCTACCCAAAATAAAATCGCTGATTTTAGCTCCTAAAGGCACATATGTATCTAAAATCGACTAGCTGCCAACTATAAACGTGCCTATATATCAACTGTAAAATATAGTTTTTGGCTGGTAAGGGAAATATCCGTTTTTAGCTAAATTAAAGTATATAGACACGTGAACACGTACTTTTTAAATTTGTTAAACCCCTAAGGAGTTATTTCTTGCGACATATTTCAATTATAATAAATTATTCTACTTCTACATAATTATATAGCATCCGAGTTGTGTAATAAGATCGCCTTCTACAATCACCCTTTGTAAGATTTATTTGCATATATCCTATTTGTAGATTAATATATTTTGTTATGTCTTATTCTTTAATAATAAATCTATGATTATAAAAGCAAATCTTAATTTAGTACGAATATCTTTCTTTAACTTATTCAAGATAGCCTGTATGGTAGTAATAAGTTTATTCTTAAAAGGCTGTCATCATTTGATATCTCCTTCTAGCATTACTATAACTATACAACCAAGCCATAATGTTCAACTAGCAAATGACCAGAATATTATTGAACAGCAAGAACAAGAAGCAGAAGAAATTATAGTTAATGGTTATACAGTTACCCTGTGTCAGGAAGAAGAACGGATACAAGCTATAGTAAAGAAATATTTGGCAGGAAGCTTACGGAAGATTTATAACCTTCCAGTTTATATAGCAGCAGATGTGGATTTACTGCAAATAGCTCACTTGAATACAGAAGAACAAAAGGAATTGATTCATATACATATAAATGAAGAAGAATGTCATAGTTATGTGTACATAGGATCTATAAACCTTTTAGAAAGTGGGAGCGCAGTTGATTATCAGCAAGACAATGCTATATTACATTGGGCATCTGTAGCTGGAGATGTGGAAATGGTAAAAGTGTTGCTAACAGAAGGATTTAATGTAAATGCTAACGACTTATATGGTAATTCTTCGCTTCATTTTGCTGCTATTAATAATCATCCGGAAACAATAAATTTATTATTGCAGAGTGGTATTGATATTAATGCTAAGAATAAATATGGAAATTGTGCACTGCACGGCGCTGCTGCATATGGATATATAGAAGTAATACAAATATTATTATCTCAAGGCGCGGATGTCAATGCTAAGAATAAAGATGGGAATTCTATTTTGCATGTTGCAGCAGCATATGGACAAACAGAAGCATTAGAGATTCTATTAAATGCAGGCGCAAATATACATGCTAGGAATCAAGATAATAACTCTCCTTTGCATCTCGCTGCTTATAAATGCCAGGATAAAATAGCAGAAATATTAATAGCAAGAGGGGCTAAGGTAAATAATAAAGACCAACAGGTCTTAACACTACCTATTGAAGTTGCCGCTAAGTTCAATAGTATAAGCTTAGGTGAGCTAAGCGATTGTTAGTAAGGAGCCTAGGTCACTAAAAAGTTATTAAGCGTATTTCAATGGTCTAATTATTGAAGTACGCTATTATATTTTTATTCATAGAATAATGTAGCAGTTTATTGCTTGCCTAGCCTACTTATTAAATCTGCTATGCGCTGCGCATAACCCCCTTCATTATCATACCAGCCTATTACTTTTACTAGATTCCCTTGTGCATAAGTAAGTTGTGCATCAAAGACACAAGAATATGGATTGCCAATAATATCTACCGATACAATAGGGTCTTCTGTGTATTCTAATATACCTTGCATGGTACTTTCCGCAGCTTGCTTCATAGCAGTATTAATCATTTCCTTGGTAACTGGTTGCTTGAGAATAGCTGTTAAGTCAAGTATAGAACCATCTGCGACTGGTACACGCATAGATATACCATCTAGCTTTCCTTGAAGTTGAGGTAAAACAGTTCCAATAGATTTAGCAGCTCCTGTGGTAGTAGGAATAATTGATTTTGCTGCTGCTCTAGCACGACGTAAATCTTTATGGGGCGCATCTTGTAAACGTTGGTCGGCCGTATAAGCGTGAATGGTATTAATGTATCCTTTTTCGATACCAAAATTTGTATCTAATACATGTGCTATAGGAGCTAGGCAATTGGTGGTACAAGAAGCGTTAGATATGATAGGGCCAGCAGTAGATAAAATATGGTCATTAACTCCTAACACTATAGTAGGAATATCATTGCTTGCCGGCGCGGAAATAACTACACGTTTAGCACCCGAAGCTAAATGCTGTTCATTGCTAGCCTTATCTAAGAATCTTCCAGTAGCTTCTAACACAACATCTATTTGTAGCTTTTCCCATGGTAGCTTGGTAGGGTCAGGCTCGGCTAATACAGTAATTTTCTTGTTATTTATAAGAAGGTGGTTTGTATCAGCTGTTACATGACCTACAAACCTTCCATAATTAGAATCATATTTAAATAAGTGTGCTAGGGTAGAGGCATCCGTAAGATCATTGATGGCTATTACTTCTATGTTTGATTTTTGTAATAAAGCTCTTAAGCTTAATCTGCCTATTCTACCAAAGCCGTTAATGGCTACTCTAATTTGCTCCATGTTAGTTAGTGTGTGCTTAAATTTTTAGAGCAAATTTACAATTTTTGGTTCTAATTGAATAGAGATATTATTCTTCTTGTAACTTATTTACAAACTCCATGATTAAATCTTGACAATTGTGTTCCAAAGAGTCGAACATTTTACTTAATTTATATTTTTCAAATATATTAGTACAAGTATAACACCTAATCGCTTTTTCTAATAAAGGTTTATTTTGATTTTCTAGATGAAGAAATATATTGATTAAGTGACTTTGCTGTCTTCTATTAAAACTTGTAAAGTCTTGCAGAAAACGTGTTTCATGGTTTCTATCACCCATATTATTCAACATAGACAATATCACTGCTCTATTCTCCTCTGTAAGTTCTATTAAATTAGCTCTAAAGTCGTCTAGGCCAGGCTCACCATCTACTAAATTAAATTTATCTTCCCACTCTTGGCTTAACTGTGGCGGTTGTGCCTCATTGGTATTAATTCTATAAGTTTCTGCAGGAGGCATAGGAGGTACAGATTCTCCGCAACCTAAAAAGGAAAACAAAAACATTATTATACTATAATGTATTCTCTTTATAAACATATGTTGCTGGGTATTTAAATAAAATTTTGGAGATAATAAAACTTCAGGTTCTCTATATAAATAACTAAATAAATTGGCTATTTACAAGAGAGTAAGTAAGAAAATGTGGTCTGTGAGTTATAAATAAAATTGTATACAATAAAAAAGAGAATAAAAGTAAATATTACAGATAAATAAAAAGATTAGCTTGAAAGAAATAAGTTAACATAGTGTATTTCTTATATATATGTATGAAGAATTTCAGGCAATCAATATTTTAGGCAGGAAATAAATTGCTTAAAGAATATATTGTAAGCGTAAACAAACCTATTGTTTGTTTACAGGCAATCATCAGTAAGCACACAGAGGATAATCATCAACTCAAAGAACAGTTAGATTTAAATTCTACTGATTCTTATATATTAGTTTCAATAATAGCTCTTTATCTGAGCAAAAATCAGCCATCTAGTGTTAGAGAATTAGTAGTTGAGCCACGACATAGCATTTGTCAATATAAGCTATGAGATATATCAAATTTTAGAATTTATGGCTAACTGATGTAACTGCGTCAAAAGGGCTTATTAATAAATTGCCTTGCAAGCTAACAAAAGATAGTATTGCCTCTTACCTTATGTGACAGCATATAGATGGTATGGTCGATTGGGAATCTATAGATGATTACTAGGTTGTATAAGCTTTAGTGTGAAACTAAAGCTTAGGTATGCATACCATTTTTAAATATATATTCCACATAATAAATGATAGTTATACAAAGCCTCTTAATTATTCTGTTCTTCTTGGACTAGTTGGCTTATAAAAGAAGATATATGCGCTTTTAGCAGCCGTTTCAGCATCTGCAGTAAGTATTTCAGTAACCGTACTATCGTTATACTTAATCCACTGTTTACCAACTTTTGTATAAGCTATATAATGTCCCCCTTCATCGATTCCACCATATTCAATATGTTCAATAAAACCAACTAGTTCATAGTAAAGGTCATTTGGTGAATCAAGAGTTTGATTTTGTTTTACTGTTAAGCTAAATGGCTTTTCTACTGCTTGCCTAATTTTTGTAATAATTCCTGTTTCTTCATTCCTTTCAAATCTTTTTAGGCTAAGAACTAATATCTTTTTACCATAAAGTTCATTTAAACCTCTTAAGCGAGGAATAGATGCTACTTTGATGGTAGTTGTATCACCCTCTGACCATTTAAAGTCATCTATTATCTCTGGTTCTAGGCTATTATTAAAAAAATCCTGCATGCTTTTTAAATTGATCTTGTTAGTAGGTATTCCCATCGCGTGAATAGACCATACATCAATGTCAGAAGGACGCTCCTTACCTGTTGTTGGATGTTCAAACTTCTTAATAGTTTTTGCTTTAGGCATTTCTAACCAATCAAAAATTGCTTGTAGTAATTCACTTACATCTTCTTGCATACCAATCTCAGGCCCCCAGCCAATACCACCTGTATTATCTTCTTGTTTAGGTTGTTTAAGTGCATCAAAAAATACTTTAGCCCTTTTTGCAATTTCATCTTGATTTACTTCCTCTTTGCCTCGTATAGCTTTTATAAAGTTCCTACTCGCTTCACCAAGAGGCCCCTTCTTTTTATCAAAAGCATTTGAGTAAAAGGAAGCAAGAATTTGTACTACTGAATTCATGTAGCAGGTATTACCAAGATTTCCTATGCCTTTATTTATAACAGGATCTTCTTGTTCTATAGTTTTCGGAGGAGTAAAACTAGTATTTGGTTTTGCTCCATTGTTACAGTTATTACAGCTACCTATTAGCAACAATAGCATTATAAAAACAATATTATGGTATGAGAAGAGAGAGTTAGGACATAAGGGTGCTGCCATAGAAATTATTTTTGAGATTTTTATTGAGTTATTGCCGCAAATATATAAAAAGTTATTTATGGCATCAATAGAAAAATGGCTTTCTATCATGCCAATTAATAAAAACGAACTATAAGAGTATTAGATAGTTATGCTAGGGTTATATACGGTGCTCCTTTATTTTTAGATAAGCATTCCCAAGTAAGCATATTACTTTTTATCAATGCTCTAATGCTAACAGCAAGGTTTAGAATAGATGTAAGCGTTAAATACTTACTTGTTTGCATATAAAGCTGATTTTATTTGTTCAATAGATTTTACTTCCACCGGATCAACGCCTGTTGTTTGTGCTAGGTAAAACGAAATCCAATCACTTAAATGAATAAGATATAACGAACGTATTAATTCAGTTTGTCCTTGTGCACATAGTATTGTGAAGTTATTGGTATGCTTTTTTATAATATCTTGTGCAATCTTCTGTTGAAGTTCTAGTCTTTTATCTTCCGTATAGCCATCGAACATAATGACAGCTAAGTTTTGATAGTTTGTTTCCCAACCTACAATTTCATTATGGTTTAATTCTGGAAAAATATGGTGCCAACACAGCTGTTTGCTATTTTCGTTGAGCTGTTGCCTAAGACGAATAGCTACTGCCTCATATGAAGTTGTTGTATAGATAACTGGTAGGTAACCCTTAATCTTTTTTGCCACTTGTTCCGCTTCTACCTGTATAGAAGCTTGTTTATCGCTTATAATTTGAATAGCTGATTGTATTTCTGAAACAAACTCCCAGCTGATAAGATGATGAAAATATAATATAAATAAAAGTTGTACGATTGTATGGTCTAAGGAAGCCCTGGGAGGAAGGAACCTTGGTAATGGAAGGACATCAATAGCATGCTCTTGAGCCATCCGTTGGAGGTCTCCGCCTGAAGTAATAACAATGATAGAAGCTTTTTTCTGAAATCCTGTTTGAAAAGCTTCTAATGTCTCTTGCGTATTTCCTGAATAAGAGACAACAATCAGCAATGTATGCTCGTTAACATAAGCGGGTAGCGTATAGTCATGATTGATCGCTAATGGAACAGATAGTTTATCCTTAACCCAGTTTTTTACTAGGCTTCCTGCTATTCCTGAACTACCCATGCCAATAATAATAATGTTATGGATAGGATTTTTAATGTGGCTAAGCTTCGTTTTTTTGACTAGGCTAATGGCGTCTTGAAGGTTTTGAGGGAATTTTTTAATGATTAAATACATGAAATTTAACCTGTATCAGTTACTTTTTGCTTGTTTATAATATATAAGTATATAAAAATTAGCTTTTATGTATATAGTAAATATACTATTTCTTTGCCAGGTATTAAAGTATTTATAGATTATTTTTTAAGTACCATTGTATAGTTTTTTGCAATCCTGTCTCAAAATTTTCTTCTATTTTCCAGCCTAAAGATTTTTCAGCCTTTTGAGTAGCTAACGCATACCGCTGGTCATTGCCTGGCCTATCTGTTACAAAAGTAATGAGCGATTGATAAGAACTTTTATTGGACAGTGGTGCTAGTTTATCTAGCAAAGCACATACCTGATAAGCTATTTGTAGGTTGGTTTGCTCATGGTTACCTCCAAAATTGTAATGCTCTCCGATTTGTCCATAATGAAAGGCTAAATCAATACCTTTACAATGATCTAGTACATAAAGCCAATCTCTAACAGCATTTCCTTTGCCATGTATAGGAATAGGTTGTTGTGCTAAGGCGCGTTGAATAATAATGGGGATGAGTTTCTCAGGATATTGTTTAGGACCATAATTATTGGAGGCATGGGTAGTTATGGCATTAAGTCCATAGGTATGTACGTAGCTACGTACTAGCAAGTCGCTGCCTGCTTTGGTAGCACTGTAAGGGTTATTAGGTGCATACGGGGTTTCTTCTGTAAAAAAACCAGTAGGCCCTAAGCTACCATATACCTCATCTGTAGATACATGTAAAAAGCGACTTTCTATGTAATTTTGTTTATATTCCCCAGGTTTTTGCATCCAATGCAGACGGGCTGCCTCTAAGAGAACAAACGTTCCTTCTATATTGGTTTTAATAAATAAGGTAGGATCTTGAATAGAACGGTCTACATGTGACTCTGCTGCTAGGTGGATAATCTCTTGAAAGTCAAATTGTTTAAACAAAAATGCTACTAACTCTCTGTTGGTAATATCACCTTGTACGAAGTGATAACGGGGATTTGTGACCACTTCTATTAAATTATTCAAGTTGCCAGCATACGTAAGCTTATCTAGGTTAACTATTTCATATCCTGGATACTTGTTTAAAAAATAGGGTATAAAGTTAGACCCTATAAAACCTGCTCCACCGGTTACTAGTATGTTCTTCATATAGTTTATTGTCTATAATTGTGTAAGCAACAAGATAAACTTTCTTGCCAATGTGGAATTGTCAGTCCAAAAGTCTTTTTTATTTTTTCTTTATCTAATACGCTGTAAGAGGGTCTGTTGGCAAAGTTTGAAAAATCACTCGAATGCTTGGGTATGATATTACAGTTTAGCTTTCCTATATTATTAATATTCCAAGCTAAATCATACCTGCTAGCTATTCCCTCATTAGCATAATGATATATGCCTGGTTGGTATAAGCTAGGATTTTGATGAATTTGTAGTATAATTTTCCATAGGGCTGTGGCTAAATCTTGTGCATATGTAGGACTACTAACCTGATCATACACCATACCTATATGCCTTTCTTGTTGTGATCTTTTCAACAGCCTAGTAAGAAAATTATCTCCTAGTGCATCGAAAATCCAGGATGTTCTTATGATGTAGGCTGGAATGTTGTATGTCAATATATTTTGTTCTCCAGCTAATTTAGACTTTCCATAGTAATTAACAGGGTTGGTTGTCATGACCTCTGTTAATGGCTTTGCTAATAAACCTTCGAATACATAGTCTGTTGAAATATGCAACAGGGTAAAATTAAATTCTTGTGCTAAGCTAGCTAGATAACCCGGTGCTATTGCATTGATAGTATAAGCACACTCTTGGTCAGTTTCTGCATGATCTACCTGCGTATAGGCTGCGCAGTTGATTAGATAATTGATAGGATTATTTTGCAAGTATCTTTTTAGTTGTTGTATATGAGTAATATCTAATGCTTGTTTGGATTGGTAGGTAGCGAGTAGATTGTGGTGTTTAGGTTGTGTATGTGCAAGTGCCTGTGCAAGTTGGCCTTGCCCACCTGTAATTAGTACTTTAATCATAACGGTTGATACTCGAAGTTAATGATTGCTTTTTCTAAACATGGTAATTGTTGATCTCTGGCAGAGAGTAGAGGAGGGGCATTTATTTTCCAGTCTATTGCTAACTCAGGATCTAGCCAGTGAATGCCCGCTTCTGCTTCTGGATGGTAAAAATTGTCACATTTATAAATAATGGTCGCTTCCTGGCTCATGACCGCAAAACCATGGGCATAACCACGCGGTATCAGTAGCTGTTTATTATTTTCAGCCGAAAGCATAATGCCTTCCCACTGGCCAAAGGTAGGACTTCCTTGTCGGAGGTCTACGACTATATCCCATATTGCTCCATCTATTACACGAATAAGTTTTGCTTGCGCATATGGATTAAGCTGATAGTGTAAACCTCTGATGGTCCCTTTTTTAGAAAAGGACTGGTTTTCTTGCACAAATTGGTTATGTATACCTAGGTGAGTTAGTTTTTCTTGATGATAACATTCCATAAAATAACCGCGCTGGTCAGTCTTTAATTCTGGCTCAATAATTGTTAAGCCTAAAATTGGCGTTTTTGTTATCTGCATAGTATGTTTTTTCGTATGCTATGTATGGATAGTAAATCATGAACAAAAGCTGTATGTTACAAAAGTACTGCGTACTTTAATATGACAGCTCCTGGGAGCTAAACTTCCTATATAAAATTTGTGTGTCTGTAGTATTGTAGCTAGTTTGCTTTTTTGCTGGGTTATTGTAAAAGTACATGTTAGAAATGTCATTTGATAAATATATACCTGTTTTTAGTAATGTTTATTGTTTGAATGTGGAGAAAGAATGATTATTAATATGTCTACTTTGCTAAAATATGATTAAAAAAATACATGTGGGTAGAATAACAATAATAAATGCTATACTGCTAGGAATTACTATTTCAGTATCTTTTGGTAGAGAAAGATTGAAAGAGAAGCCTATTATAAATAGAGAAATAGCTGTATATCAACAGCCCTCTCCGGAAACTTATATGTTTATTTTGCGTATTTGGCAGGCTAATCAAGCTAATATTAGTACAAACCCCAAATACCTATCCTTAAAATTATTTAGCACAGATAAATCATTTCTAGATCTATACCATTTGTTTGTTTATAAAGGTTATAGCAGAAGCTTCAATAGTATTCAACTATTATATTCTCCTTTGTGGATAAATTATACTTGGTTTCGAATGTACAACCTGGCATTACAATCAGGAATAAATAACCTTTCAGCTTGTAATTGTCTATATACACCTGAATTAGACTTCGAAAAATTGGCTAAACCATTGCTATTAAAGAATCAACCTCTATGTTATACCAAGTTAACTGCTGTACCAGAGCCTTTTGTCTATCTCCCAGAGCAATTACGATATAAAAGCCCGCTTGTAAGCAATTTGCTATTATCCTTTTATAAGCATATAGGAGGGGAGCTTAGCATAAAGTATGTTGATGGAAAAATTACTATAAAGGATAAAGATATGGAGATTCGTGAAAGAATGATGTTTAAGCGGGCTATGAGCAGGCAAGCAGAGTAATAAATCTAAAGCCACAGGACTTACAGAAGCTCCTGTTAGGCTAATAGGGTTGCTTGAGCATACAAAGCAGAATTAATAAGATAACTATGCTTGTCTATTATTGTTATGTATTGGGGTTAACCCAAAATAGAGTATTTTAAAATACAATAATAAGTGTGCATAAATCAAGGTAAATATGGCTGAACATTTAAAAGATAATATTCCTCCTGTTTCTGTAGCACATAATGCTAGCAAGGGATTAGCGTTTAGGGAGAAGTTTAAAAGGGGTGGCACAGAGGTTGGTATCAAGCGAGCCCAACAACTTAGTAATCGGGAACAGATTGATGAGGCAACCATTAAAAAGATGTATAGTTACTTTGCTCGTCATCAGGTTGATAAACGTGGAAAAAATTTTGGAAACGAAGAAGATCCTTCTAATGGCTATATTGCTTGGCTTTTGTGGGGTGGCGATGCGGGTAAAGAATGGTCTAAACAAGTGAGAGAAGCTCTACCTGATAAGCAACAAAAAGCAGGTAAGTAAGCTTCTGATATTATCCCAAATAAAGCTAATAGTCATTTGGTGATGTCTCTAAAGAGGGTAAGTTTATTGTTTCTGCTACTACTTTCTTATCACAACTTGTATAATAGGGTTACTCTAAAAATATAACCTTACTTCAGTTATTCTGTAAAAGCAGTGTATATAGATAAGCTTTCTTAGTAATCGCTTCAGTTGATAGACTGTATATTTTATAGGTTTTGGTTAACTTTGGCATTACTAAACATGAATACATGTTACCAAAATAGCTTGTTACAAACAATCATGATAACTTCCACACCTCAATCTATTATATGGACTGCACAAGAAATTAGGCGACAATTTCCTAGCCTTGAACAAAAGGTATATGGGAGCAAGCCATTAGTTTATTTAGATAATGCTGCCACTACTCAGAAGCCGCAGACTGTATTAGATGCACTTATCCAGCATTATAACTATAGTAATGCCAATGTGCATCGGGCTATGCATGTTTTAGCAGATCGTGCTACAGAGGCTTTAGAAAACTCTAGAAAAACTGTACAAAAATTTATCAATGCACCAGTACCTGAAGAAATTATATTTACTTCAGGTACTACGGCTAGTATCAATTTAGTAGCTAGTAGTTATGGGCAAGTTTATATACAGCCAGGAGACGAAATTATTATCTCTCACATGGAGCATCATGCTAATATAGTCCCTTGGCAGATGCTATGCCAAGCAAAGGGAGCCCATCTTAAAGTAGTTCCTATTGATGATAGAGGGGAACTAATCATGTCTGCTTTTGAACAGTTGTTAACTGAGAAGACCAAACTTGTAGCTGTTGCCTATGCCTCTAACAACTTAGGAACTATTAATCCTATTCATGAAATGATAGCTAAAGCACATGATGCGGGAGCTTTAGTATTAATAGATGCTGCTCAAGCAGCAGCCCATTTACCTATAGATGTACAAAGTTTAGATTGTGATTTTTTAGCTTTTTCTGCACATAAGGCTTATGGCCCTACAGGAGTAGGTATTTTGTATGGCAAAAGAGCTTTGTTAGAACGTATGCCTCCTTATCAGGGAGGAGGAGAAATGATTAAAGAAGTGACTTTATTGGGCAGCACTTATAATGACATACCTTATAAATTCGAGGCAGGCACTCCTAATATTGCGGATATTATTGCTTTCCGAGCAGCTTTGGAATTTATTCAGCATATAGGGTGGGAGTATATCAATAGCCATGAATTACAACTTATTAATTATGCTCAAGAGCTTTTTAGTAAGCTTGATAAAGTTAAAATGGTTGGTACAATATCTAATAAAATAGGCATTATCTCCTTTAATATAGCCACTATACATCATTTAGATGTGGGTATGTTGTTAGATGCTCAAGGTATTGCTGTAAGAACAGGCCATGGTTGTGCACAGCCACTTATGCAACGGCTGGGAGTAGAAGGTATTGTACGTGTATCTTTTGCTGTATATAATACTTTTGAAGAAATAGATTATCTAGCAACCGCAGTAGCTAAAATAGCGGAGTAAGATAAGATACATGTTCTTAATACTCAACTTTAGTAATTATTTTCAATCTTCTTTATGAAAATTGGATAATTTTGTATCTAACAAATATTAATCTATTATGTACCTTTTCCAGAAAACTCAAGGGTATTCATATGTATATGGCATAGGATTGTTATGTCTAGTAATATCCTGTACTTGTAATAACGATGCTGATTCAAATCGAAACCCTTCTGTGCCTGACAAAGAAAAGCCATCACAACCACCAAGGCCTTTCTTTTGGGAAAAATGGATACAAAAAGCAAAGAATAATGGCTATAATACTTTGGCAGACACACTTGCTAAACTGGAAAAAGGAGAGACAGTAGATATAAACTATGAGGTATTGGCTGAAGCTGTCATGCTAGACCATGCAGATATATTTAATAAGCTTATTGCTAGTGGTGCTAAACTGGATATAAAGGATGAGAATAATAGTACACTGTTACATCAAGCAGCTCAAGGCGGAAGTATAGAAATAGTTAAAATATTGATAGAAAAACTACCTTTGGAAAGTTATAGCCAAGAAGACCAAAAAGGATTTACTCCGCTACACTATGCAATTTTAAATAACCAAGTAGAAATAGCTAAAATATTAATAGATAAGCTACCTGTAGATATATTATCTAAAAAAGACAAATATGAAAATACTTTACTTCATTATGCAGTTAAAAATTATCCTGTGATTGAAGCAATTGCTATACCAATGATAAATAAACTACCAGCAGATAAATTAAATGAAAAAGATGTAAGTGGATTTGCTCCTTTGCATTATTGCGCAATGATACATACAAATACAGAAATAGCTAGCAAGTTAATAGCTAAAGGTGCTGATATAAATATTTTAACTAAGAGTGGATATACTCCTCTATTCTTAGCAAAAGGCCGAAAAAAGTTAGAAATGGAGAAATTATTGCTGAAGGCAGGTGCTAACAATGACTATAAAAGATAAGAATGAAAAAACTCCGTTTGATTTAGCTAAAGTAAATGAAATAAAAATTTTACTTAGCTCAAAAGACATTTAATACTATAGAAAATACGTTTACTTATATAGTGTTTATGAAACTAGTTACGAGGTATCTAGTATGATGTTAAGTATATTTAATAACTTTGCACCTATCTGATATCAAACTTTTTATCTTATGCACCTCTTTAAGAAAACCCAAGCTTATTTATTTGGTATGGCGTTGTTATGTTTAGCAATATCCTGTACCTGTAACGAAAACTCTAAACCTCCTGCGCCTGATCAAAAAAACTTACCCCAACCACCAGAACCATCAGAACCACCAGAACCTTCCCTTAGTGAAAAATGGGCCCAAAAAGCAAAAGATAAGGGTTACAAGGCTCTAGCTGCTGCTCTTACCAAGCTGGAAAAAGGAGAAACAGTAGATATAAACTATGAGGTATTAGCTGAAGCTGTTGGGCTAGGCGATATAGATATATTTAATAAGCTAATTGCTAGTGGTGGCAAAATAGATGTGATAGGTAGAAACAGCTTGGGCTTTGTAGATAATTGCACTCTTTTACACCAGGCAGTTGAGAGTGGAAGCATAGAAATAGCTAACCTATTGATTCAAGATTTGCCAATAGAATATTTAAACAAACAAGATAGTTTCGGCGTGACCCCACTATACTTGGCTGCTATGTACAATAGAACGGAAATAGCTAGGTTATTAATGCATAAAAGTGTAGATGCAAATATTCAAACTAGTAAGCAAAGAACTGCCTTACATTCGGCTATTGAGCATGGCAATACAGAAATATTTAATATGTTGATAGATAAAACCATTGATATAAATACACAAGATAAGGATGGAAAAACTCCTTTATATTATGGTATTAAGTCTAATGTGCCTCAAATAGCTAAAATATTGATAGATAGAATGACTCTAGAAGATCTAGTCATAAAAGATAAAAATGGCAATACCTCATTGCATCACGTTGTTCTATTTAGTAGAGAAGAAATTATTAAAATGTTGCTAGCCAAAATTGCTGACCTAACTATATCCAATAATGAAGGAAATACTCCATTACACATAGCTAGCCAGAGCCATAGCACAAAGATGGCACAACTATTAATAAATAAGTTAGATGTGAATGAATTATGTATAAAAAATAATCATGGTGATACCCCACTACACACTGCAGTTCAAAAAAAGAGTATAGATATAGCTGAGATATTAATAGATAGAGGGGTTGACCTTAACATACAAAATGAAGATGGTAACGCGCCGTTACACCTTGCCATTCTACATAAACTTACAAAAATAGCTATGATATTAATTAATAAGAATGCTGCTATAGATATACAAAATAATAATGAAGATATGCCCTTACACCTAGCAGTCAAGGAAGGTAATATAGAAATAGCCGAAATGTTGATAAGTAAAGGCGCTAATAAAACTACAACAAATAGGGCTTCAAAAACTCCGTATGAATATGCCACTAATGATAAAATGAGAAAATTACTAAAACCAGAAACTCCTTAGGCTTACTAATAATACGTTGCTATGGATTACGTTCAAGAACAGATTACTCAAGAATTCCAGTCCTTAGAGGGAGACAGAGAAGCCATGCTGCATTATTTAATCGAGCTAGGAGAGAAGCTATTGCCTTTAGCAGATACCCATAAAACCGAACAAAATAAAATTCCAGGTTGTATGTCTAGCGTTTGGCTTGTCTATAAGCAAGAAGGAAATCGATTATATTTTCAGGCAGATAGTAATACAGCCATTACTAAAGGGCTCATTAGCTTATTGTTGAGGGTGTTGTCTGGTCAGACAATAGAGGCTATCTTAGCTACTAATCTTTATTTTATAGAAAAAATAGGCATGCATCAACTAATAGGCTCTCAGCGGTCTAGTGGCTTTGCTAATATGGTTAAGCAAATAAGGATTGTTGCTATGGCCCATCAATCTATAGATTTAGTATAACATGACCGAACAAACGTCCCATATTGAGCTAAAAGAAGAACAGATTATAGAAGCTATTAAGCAAGTGCATGACCCTGAAATTCCTGTTAACATCTATGAGTTAGGCCTTATTTATGAAATCAACATTTATCCTGTTAACAACGTACATATTTTAATGACGCTTACTTCACCTAGCTGCCCAGCTGCAGAACTTATACCAGGCCAAGTAGAAAGTAGTATAAGAGCAATAGAAGGAGTAAATGATGTGCAAGTAGAACTTACTTTTGACCCACCTTATAGTATAGATATGATGACCGAAGCAGCCAAGTTAGAACTTGGATTCTTGTAGTGTAATTTTAATATTGGATAAGTAAAAGATACAAAGTAATGATCAATAAGAATAAAAGCCACTTAATTTTTGTATTAAGTATTTATAGCTTATTAGTACTAGTTGCTTGCGACTGTAGTAATAAACCAACGCATCCTCCTGCAAAAGATAAAAGGCGCAAACAAGAACAAGAAGTGCCAATACCTCCTATTACAGATGAAATGATTAAAAAAGCTAGACGAGCAGGTTATAGCTTTTTAGCTGATATGCTTACCAAACTTAAAAAAGGAGAAGCAGTAGATATCAATAGTAGTAATACAGATGAGTGGAAGCATACGGCTCTATATCAGGCTGCAGATCTGGGTGATATGGCTATTTTTAAAGCATTAACAGAAAGGGGAGCAGATTTAAAGAAAAAAACTAGCAGTGGTAATACTCCTTTGCTTGCCGCCGCTGCTATGGGCCATATAGAAATAGTTAAGCTATTAATAGATAAATTAGATCAATCTCAACTAAATGAAAAAGGTTGTGGTAAAAACACTCCTTTGCATTGGGGAATTTATAATAACCACACTGAAATAGTTAAATTGCTGATAAATAAATTAACTAAGTCACAATTAAATGAAAAAAACAGTGACGGAGATACCCCTTTATATGCGTCAGTTACTGAAGGCAATATAGAAGTAGCTAAGCTGTTGGTAGAGAAATTAGATCAAATACAATTAAATGAGAAGAACAGCTATGGGTATACTTCTTTACATGAAGCAGCTGCTATGGGCCGAACAGAAATAGTTAAGCTGTTGATAGAGAAATTAGATCAATTACAATCAAATGAAAAAGATTTTGGGAATCATACTCCTTTACATGAGGCAATATATAATAACAACACAGAAATAGCTAGGTTGTTAATAAATAAATTAGATAGATCACTATTGAACGAGAAGACTAATGGAGGAGATACTCCTTTGCATGCAGCAATTAAAATAGGCAACGTAGAAATAGCTAACCTATTGATAGATAAACTAGAACAGTCACAATTAGGCCTAGATCAAAAGGATACTGTGGGATATACTCTCTTATATGAGGTGATTGTTAATAGTCGATTAGAAATGGCCAAGCTATTGATAGATAAATTAGATCAAGCACAATTAAATCAAAAGACTAATTGGGGATCTACTGCCTTACATATAGCAGTTGAAAGAAATTATATAGAAATAGCTAAACAGCTTATTGCTAAAGGGGCAGATCCAACTATAAAGAATAAAAAAGGACAAACTCCAATGAATCTAGCTAAATCAGATGATATGAGAAGGGTGTTGCAATCTATGTAATGGTTCTTCTATTAGCATCTAACAATCAGATTATATGAGAAATATAAGACGCCTTATAATAAATGGTTTGAGGAAAATCGATAAAACGCTTATCTTTGCAGCAGTATATATTACTATAGAAAATAATTAACAACTAACCATTTCCTAAACATGTACCCCGAAGAATTAGTTGCATTAATAGAAGCCGAATTAACAGATGCAGGCTTTATTCCCTTTAAAAATGCTAAACAGGTAACAGAACATTTTACCAATCATACAGGCACCACGTTACTTGTAGTTAACTCAATGTGTGGTTGTGCAGGCCCTGACGCCCGAATGGGTGTGGTGGAAGCATTAGCTACAAATCCATACACACCCGATCATTTAGTTACCATATTTCCTGGTGTAAATGAAGAAGCTATAGTGCAAGTACAAAATTATATTAAACCTTATCCTTTATCTTCCCCCTCCATTGCATTGATTAAAGATGGGGAAGTAGTTTATTTTATGGAACGCCACCAGATTAAAGGTAGGCCATCAGAGGAAATTGCTGAAGAAATTGCTGATGCATTAATAGAGCATTGTTAAAAATGTGCGGATGTACAAATTATATTATATATTACATCTAAAAACTAGTGAATATGCATTTAAAAGTTGGAGACCAAGCACCTGCATTTATAGGTAAAGATCAAAATGGAAATACCATTCAGTTATCAGACTTTGCTGGTAAAAAACTAGTACTCTACTTTTATCCTAAAGATAATACGCCTGGCTGTACAGCACAGGCCCGTAACCTAAGAGATAATTATGATGCGCTACAACAAGCAGGCTATGAGATAATAGGAGTTAGTAGTGATAGTGAACAGTCTCACCAAGGATTTATAGATGAATACAAGTTGCCTTTTAGACTAATTGCTGACCAAGACCATGCCATTCATGAACAATATGGTACATGGGTACAAAAGTCTATGTTTGGTATAAAATATTGGGGTACAGCACGCACAACTTTCCTTATTGATGAACATGGGAAAATTGAGCAAATTATTGAGAAAGTAAAGACAGGCCAACATACAAAGCAATTTTTTCCTAAAAGCTAAGTTTACAAAAATATGTCTCTAAAAAATATGCAGATAGCTTAGCTTATCAAATACATATTGCATTAGTAGTAAAGCGCATATGTCGAGCTGACATATATCAAAAGCTCATTATAAAAGCAGGCGATCTTATGATGACGCGCTTTATAGATGGAGATACTTGATTGAAGATCTTTCTACTCACTTAAAGTAATATAGAAGTATAGGCATACGTCACGATATAGCTCTTCTTGAAGTAAAGCTTTACTTGCGAGCTTTTAAATTATATTTAGTATATTTTAAAGTTTATATCAGTAAAAAGTAAAGTCTACTCTGTAGCAAAAGCCTTTATGTCTTCCCATTGCTGGTTTTTTTATCACATAGTAACACATCCTGTTTTTAGTTTCTCATAGAGAACTATGTTCACCACTTTTATCTTTTAATTGTTGATATAACATATCCTGATTTCTTAAAAAAATAATTGAATAACATCTGCTATTTCCTGCTGGTATGCATTAAGGTAAGAATCCTACTATATAATAACGCAGTGGATGCCTTCCAGGAATAGCTATACTATATCCTTTTAGTTAAAAATAGGAAAAGGAATGGTTGATTGGACAAACAAATAGTCTTTTAAGCTACAATACGTAGCTGCTTTCAAAGGGTGAAGAATAAAAGTTAAACTTAACAGTAATACTCTAATTAATAGAAGAAACTATTGATATCTAACTATATATTTTCCCCTAATGTATAAGCACGTGCTCTAGTGTATAAATAACATATCAAAATTGGTTAAAATTACAATTATATTGTTAAGCTAAGCTACTCACTTTTATGGTAAATCAGTAGAAAGCTTGACTTAACATTGAAGTTTGCTTACTATATCTGACCTGTTATTGCAGGTTGAAAGTTATTAAGTAAAAATGCAAACGATATTATTCATGCATTTCTGTAAAAAATAGATATTTCAAATTGTAGTTAAAATAATTTATTGATATGCCACATATTTCTATAGATGTTATTTTATTTTGCGCTTTTTTACTTATCAACCTGGCAATAGGACTGTTGGCTGGCGGGCGTGTAAAGAATTTGAGAGAGTATTCTATTGGTAATAAAAATTTTTCTACAGCTGCACTTACTTCTACCATTGTAGCCACATGGATCAGTGGTAGCTTTATGACCTTTAAGTTAACAAAAATTTATAGCGAAGGTTGGTATTTTATATTAGCTATTATTTGTGATAATTTTACTTTACTGTTTACAGGGTTATTTTTAGCTGCAAGGATGGGAGAATTTTTAAAAAATAATTCTGTGGCAGAAGCATTAGGTGATTTGTATGGTAAATCTGTCCGTATTATTACGGCTATTTGTGGCATATTGATTAGTATAGGTGGCGTAGCTATACAATTTAAAGTAAGTGCTAAAGTATTAAGTATCTTATTTGGAGTAAATGAGATTTATTCAACCATAGCAGCTGCCAGTATTGTAATTATATATGCCGCTCTTGGAGGGATACGTGCTGTTACATTTACTGATATCATGCAATTTTTTGCTTTTGGCACCTTTATTCCACTTTTAACATTAACCATTTGGAATGGAATTAAAGATCATACTGCCATCATCCATGCAATTCAGAATAGTCCACAGTTTGATTATAATACTTTGATAGGTTCTCCTAAAAGGTTGGCTAGTTGCTTTGCCTTAATGTTGTTCTATTTTATTCCAGGGTTTGAGCCTGCTATATTCCAACGAGTGACTATGGCTATTAATACTGGACAAGTAAAGCGTTCTTTTACTTACTCATTCTTTCTATGTACCGCTATTACTTTATTTTCTATTTGGATAGGTATTTTAATTTTAGGAACTAATTCTCAGTTACAGCCTGATCAAATATTTAATTATATAGTCAATAGCTATACTTATCCAGGGCTTAAAGGGCTTATACTTATAGGAACCATGTCTATGGTTATGTCTACAGCAGACTCCCATATTAACTCTGCTGCAGTCTTATTTGCTAATGATATTGTAAAGCCGTTAAAGCTTGCAGTAAGCCAAGAAGTAAAAATTGCTAAAGTATTTACTTTTTTTCTAGGTGCATTAGCATTGTTACTAGCCTTATACAAAACTGATTTCTTAGAGCTTGTACTTTTAGCATGGGGTCTTTATATGCCAATTGTCACAGTACCTTTATTATTGGCTGTATTTGGTTTTCGTAGTACCACTAAGCCAGTGCTCATTGGCATGGCAGCAGGTTTTATAACTGTACTCTTATGGGATAAGCTGTTAGGAGATACACAGATCAATAGTGTTATTCCAGGTATGTTAGCCAATCTGGTATTTTTAATGGCTAGTCACTATAGATTAAAGTCAAGTGGGGGATGGGTAGGCATTAAAGACCCTTATCCATTGTTAGTTGCTAGGCAAGAAAGGCAAGACGCATGGAAAAACTTTATTGATGCTATTAAAAACCCTAATATCTTATCTTATCTCAAAAGAAACCTTCCTGAAAAAGAAATTGTTTATTCCCTTTTTGGTCTATATGTTTTAGGGACTACTTATGCTTCATTTTTTACAATTTCCACGGAAGTAGTAGCTAGCTACCAAAAGCTGTATGATTATATTGCACACTCTGCACTTGTTATTACTGCTTGTTTCATTACTTACCCTGCTTGGCCACATACTCTTAAAAATAACCGTTTCATAGCTGTTGCTTGGCCATTAGCTATCTGTTATATACTCTTTATAGTGGGTACAGTATTAATGGTAATGAGTGGTTTTCATCAAGTCCAGGTTATGCTTTTTATATTAAATATAGTGTTAACAGCTTTGTTGCTAGATTGGAAGCTTATGCTTGCAGTAATTGGTAGTGGTATGTTGTTAGCCATTGCTATTTTTTATTACTATGTGGGTTATATTCCTGCAATAAAAGTTGATGGTGCTTATTTACAGTTCAAAGCTATCTATGGACTTCCACTTTTTATAAGCTTTTTACTAGCAATCATTAGCTTTAGAAAAAGTAAAGATCAACTGATTGACCAAACCAATTATTTGCTATTAGCACAGAAAAAATTTCAAGACAGGCTTGTAGAGATAGCAAATTATAGAGAAGAGCTTCTAAAAGAGCTACAACCAGAAGAATTAAAGATCTTCGACCAGGCGACTTCTGCTTACCTTAAGCAAGCTATTTATAGGGTGCGTGACTATTTACATTTAGAAGTAAGTGAAAGTAATATAGATAAGCTATTGTCTGAAGTTAGAGCTTTAGTTAAAGTTCATATAATAAAACCTAGACCTCAAATATTAATTAAAAATTATACACGTCATAAGAAGCTTCAGGCAGATATACCTAAAATTAAGCAACTTCTTGTTAATAGTATTAGCTATATACAAAGCTACAATTCCCATAACGTACCTATTATTATAACTATAGAAGATACTAGATTAGGGTATGAACTTACTCATATAGAAGGATATGCGAAAAAGGTAGAGGCGTTACGTATTACAGTTACTATTGAAAGGCAAATGCCCGCTCTTCAGGAGATTTATATTAGCAAAGAACAAGAAAGTTTTAATAGTAACATGTCTATGACAGTAGAATTACTGCCTTTAGTAGAAAATACACGTATTATCGATGCCCATTATGGGTATCTAGAACAGGATCAAAATAAACTGCATATGTATATTATTCCTGTTAATGTGCGAGAAGTACGAGGAAAGGTAATGGAATTAATCAAAAAGTCAGCAGCAGTAGATCCTTCAGAACTAGCACATCCCTTAGCAATTCAGTTAGAAAGTGAATTGTTAAATAAGTTGCAGGGTACACAAATAGATATAGGAGTAGTTAAAAAAGCTTTAGATATAATTAAAAAATATCATGGAGGTATCAAGCGCCGTTCAGGAGAACCGTATTTTACACATCCTATGACGGTGGCCTTAATATTGCTGGATTATACGCAAGATCAAGATGCAATTGTTGCAGCTTTGCTACACGACACAGTAGAAGATACTAGCTTATCTCTTGCTCATATACAAGCTATGTTCGGAGAACGAGTAGGGTTTCTTGTTGGGAAAGGTACCAATCTAGAAAATAATCTTAAAAGAATAAATTTAGTAGACCATGAGAATCTATATAGATTAATGAATTATGAAGATGAGCGAGCAGCCTTAATAAAGTTAGTAGATAGATTGCACAATATGCGTACAATAGAAGGACACCCCTCTTTGAGTAAGCAGAAAAGAATAGCTGGTGAGACATTAGCTTTTTTTGTACCTATGGCAAGACACTTACACTTAGACGGTTTGGCACAGGACCTTGAAAAAACTAGTTTAGAAGTATTAGGAAAATAATAGTTAAAATTGCTATACAAAAATGTAACGTTCTCTTTAAACATTTACTATATTATTAGTATATGTTATCTGTAAACATGGCTAGCACAAGATCTAATCATATGATTAGTATCTGGGCTAGCCATTGTACCTTCAAAGCTATCAGTCTGTCTTATTATAATTTCAACAATGCGTTACAAGCTCAATCTATGTGTCTTGGTGGTAAGTTTATTTTTACAAGGTTGTTCTGAAACAAATAATAGACTTGTAGGGACAAAAGTTAATTCGGCGAATGTAAATATAGATGATAACCAGCAACCAATCAAAGAATTATCTGTAGAAGCTTTAAATTGTGTACTTGATTATAATGGCCCTCATACCAGCAAGAATTTAAAAGGTGCTGCCCATTCTATTCTGCAAACTACTAAACAGTCAGATGTAACTACTCAATCTAGTGCCATTTCTATAAGCACATTTTTTACAGATAAGAAAGGCAGTTCATTAAAAAAGCAGCAATGGAAAAAGCGCAAGAAGCTGCAGCGTGCACATCAAAAAGAAATAGAGAAAAGTAAAGAACCATTAAAATTCACAAAGCCAGCTCAAGCAGAACAAGTATTAAAAGAATCAGAAGAATGTATATTACGTATACGTGATCCAAAATTAATAGAAAGAATACTGCTCCTAGAAAAAATTCAAAATACTATCAATCATATTTTTGCTAAACCTATGTACTCTTTAGCATGCTACAAACATTTTAGAAACAATAACTTACATATGCTCTTCGAAGGTTTAATACATCAGTTTTTAGTAAAACAAATATTAAATGATGATGAATTGATAGAAAGCAAAGGCAAAGTGAGGTTATATATTATTCAAATATTAAATGGCTTAAGTGATCATGTACAAGCAATACTTGAAGCTAGCTTTTTCAAAAGAGTGTATTTAAAAGATAAACTAGCTCTAATAAACTTATTCTATTGTCTAAAGTTAAGAATTGCGGTTGCCCACCTGGTATATATAGGTAAAAAATCTTCGGCTGGTGTTATACGAAAAAGTTTCCTTAAAGAACATGTTAAACGTTATGCAATAGCCAGAAACGCATTGGAAATTAAATGGGTGTTACCTATAGAACTGGTCGACAATTATTCAGGAGATCTTATGGAAATATATAATATTATGTTGGATAGGTTCCCAGTTCTTTCTAATTATTTTAATCCACAAAAGAGCCTTACTAAAAAATAGAATTTGACTGTTTCTAGCATTTCTGAATTGATGTTCCTCATTTATTACCTAATCATGTTTCAAAATTTAGTATGGTAGAATTATAAGCTAGATTAATTATCTTACAATATTAATTTTAAACATCAATTCTATCATATAAAACTGTGAAGCTGACTTATGATTTCTATAATCGCCACGTGCTGGAAGTAGCCAGAGACCTTTTAGGTAAAAAGCTTGTTTGGGATAACTTCGAAGGAATTATTACAGAAACAGAAGCTTATCGTGGTGCAGATGACGAAGCATCCCATGCAGCAGGTGGTATAACTTCGCGCTCAAAAATTATGTTTGGCCCTCCTGGGCATGTCTATGTATATTTGATTTATGGCATGTATCATTGTCTGAATATTGTTACAGAAGAGTCTGGGCAACCTAGCGCTGTACTGATTCGTGGACTTAAGTTACCAGATGTGCACCTAAATGGGCCTGGTAAAATTTGCCGCCATTTGAATATTGATAGAACGCACAATAACCTTAACTTAGTTGCTCATGATAGTGTATACCTTACGGAAGGCATAGCTGATCCAGCTTATCAAAAAACTACACGAATAGGTATTAAAAAAGCCATGGATAAGTTATGGCGTTTTATTATTCCCGCTGAAGAAATTCAAGCATTATAGCTATCTATCTGGCTAAACAAATAGGTAAGCTTATTTTTTAAATTAACAACTGTTATGTCTACTTTTGCCTATGGAATAGTAAAGGCTGTTCTATAATTAAAATTTTAAAAAACTCTAGCTTATATATATGCCGTCTATTAGAACATGGTTAATTGTAATGCGTTTTCCTAGCTTGATGCTCGCTTTATCTAGTATTATAATGGGCACTACACTAGGAATAATTTCTAAACATTGGAATATTTGGATAAGTGTCTTAGCAGCTATAACAGCTTCAGTATTACAGATAATAGCAAACTTAGCTAACGATTATGGTGATTTTCTACGTGGGGGAGGGGTGGGTAGCCGCGTTAATAATACTTCATCGGTTATAGAAGGGAGTATCAACTTACAACAAATCAAAAGAGCACTTTTTTGGTTAATAGGATGTGCGCTAGTATGTGGATTGTCGCTGTTGTATGTATCACATTTAGCTCCCCACCAGTTTATACAATTTGCTGGTTTAGGTATTATAGCGATTATAGCAGCTATAACCTATACAATGGGACCTAGGCCCTATGCTTATACAGGCTGGGGTGATATTTTCGTGTTTACATTCTTTGGCTTGGTAGGTGTATTAGGAACAGCTTATTTACATACCAAAACTTGGGATGCTACCTATATATGGCCAGCAATATCTTGTGGTTGCTTTTCAGTGTCAGTTCTTAATCTTAACAATATTCGAGACCTTGATGAAGATGCACAAATAGGAAAAAAGACGTTGGTGGTAAGGATGGGTAGGAGAGCAGCACTATACTACCAATGGGTATTATTAGCAGTCGGAATTTTAGGAACATGTATTTTTACATTCCAACACTACCATAGGCCAATACAATGGGTTTTTTTAGCAATTCTTCCTCAATTAATACAAAATGGAATGCTTACCATGCGCCTTCCTGTAAATCAATTAGATTCTCTATTACAGCGATTGGTCGTGGCTCAGTTATCATTTGTATTACTTTTTAGCATAGGGTTAATACTAAGCTACGGCTGCTAAGGAATGTGAAAAACAAGCAAAACTATGAATGGTACACTTATTACTTACCTAAAACGGAAATATTGACATGATAGATGCTATTTTAGGAGATCTTCCATGTGAACTAGTTAATGCTATTCAAGGTATCTATCAACCTGCTGGTATGTCAGTTACTAGCATACCTGAGCGTGAAGAGGAAAGTTATGAATACGGAGCTTGCCGGTTTGAACTCAATCGATTAAAGCTTGTATTTCGGATAGGTAAAGTAACATCTAATAGACCTGGAAACTTTACAACATTATGGAAACGCTGTAAAGAAAGTAGGCTTGTACCACTTGACAGCAATGAAGTAGATTTTGTGGTGGTAAGTGTATCTAATGGCATATGCGCTGGGCAGTTTATATTTGATCGGCATATATTGATTACAAAAAGAATTATATCACATAACGGTAGAAAAGGCAAGCTGGCTTTTCGTGTATTTCCACCTTGGGTTTCTCCGGCTAAATCAGCTTTAAAAACACAGGAATGGCAACTCAAATATTTTTTATATATTTCACAAATGAAAGCAGAGAATAGAAGCCGTATGCTAAAACTTTTTAAAGTATGATGTTATAGTTCATTCAAGTTGCTTGTAATAGTTAAAAAATCATACTTAACATAATATAAATTATATAAAAAATAATCAAAATTAATTTCATGTTGATTTTAAATCACTTTCAAGCTTATTAATTAAATTACATAGTTCTCGATAACCAGCCTTGATATAATCAATTACATTATGTTGATCAAGTAAACTATAAAATTTAGAATCATCAATAAACTTACTATAATCAAATGTTAGAACGTTTAAAACATTTGATTCAAAATGGAGAGCTAATTTTTTATTATTCTCAATTAATTGTTTATCGTAACTGCCTAGTATGTAAGTAATATTTATAACCGGAAGTGGGTCAAAGTCAACATTAAAGTATTCTAAAAGATCCCATGCTAGGCCACCATGAACTGAAGCATCAATAAATATTAAATAATTTTTATCTGATATCTCTAAAGTAGCCTCTACCTTAAATATTTTAAAATAGTTCTTGCCACTAACTGCTACACTATTAAGTTGTTTTTTAAGTTCTTTAAGTGGAGGTAGTGCAAAATACTTGATAAAATAATCTTTATCTAGTTTATGACAAAAATTCGTGATATAAGTTATTTGTTCGACATATTCTTGATATTCACTTAAATTTTTTGAGAAAAAAGTTCTTTTATCTGTAACAAATTTATGTATGTAATAAGCTGCAAGAAATGCATGAAATTCTTTATTAAAAAAACAAAGCCATTTTTTATTCTTTTGAACTAAAGGATAAAGGTTTAATATACTTTCGTTAAGAATTTCTTTTGTTAAAAAGTTATAAGACTTATCTTTAAAAAATTTATCAATATAAGAATCATTAATTTCAAATGAATCAGAAAAAAAAGTGTTATAAGCTAATTCAAGAATTAAACATTTAAGTTCTCTCTTAATTTTATTATCATTTTTTAAAAAAGTTAACTTATTAAGAAATAAATTAAGCAAATTTTTATATAAATCAGATTTGGTATTTGGAAAGTCTTGGAAGTGTTTAATGTATTCGATTAGTATATCTAAAGATATTTTATGATATATTAAGTCTGAAGTATTAAAATAAAAATTACTATCCAAAATGTGTCTTTTAAATTTAGACAACAGAATATTATCATTTAATTGTTGGGATATATAAGTTATTATCTCATGATCATTTACAAAATGATCATAATCATCGTTATGAACATTAAGACCATTAAATAATTCTTGAATTTCTCTTTCTTCTTCGATCTCTTTATATTTTTGATTTTTCAGATCTTGTTGCACCTTTCCTTTTCTATTTTTATTCAGCTCCAATTTTGACCACAAAGTTCGATATAATCTAACCGTTGATTTAATCTTTAACGAAAAGGATTTTGTTTCTTTAATTTGATAAATGTCAAATAATTCATTGATACTGTCAACAAGCAACATGGCCGTTTTCTCTTCTTTTCCTTCCTCTTCGTAATATTCTATATCTTCAATAATTAACCGCTTTATGTGATTTCTTATCCATTTTATATTTTTCAATAAATAAGTGTCAAAGTCTTCTTTAAATTGCTCTCTAAACTCATAAAACCATATATACTCTTGGGCGAATGTAATACTCTGATGAAAAATTGAAATTAATTCTATAGGAGGTATACCCTCTCTAATATATTGATATATATCTTTTATTAAAGTAGGTAAATACATCATTCCCTTATACGATACAATCTTCTGGGTTAATTTTTGTTTAAAATTATTTAATAGCTGTAAAAAATTATCTTTAATGAATTCTCTTACTCGCTGGTTAAAATTTATATTAAATAGATGACATAACTTAAGGAGTTTATATATGAGGATATCGTCTAAAGTATTATACATTGTTTGTTGATCAGTATACTCGTATTCCTCAACATTAGAAAATCTTAAATGGTGAAAATCTTTTAAGAGCTTGTTTTCATAGATAGTAAGTAGGTTAAAAGAAAGTACTATTGGTTCTATAGAAATATGATGTTCCGCATCAGTTATCTCGATTCGATCATCTCTAAATGTCGAAAAGGTAAATGTAAGTTGATTAAAATATGCAGCCCCTTTAATAAGGACTTCAATAATATCTGGCTTAGTTTTTAAAAATTTTAATAGAAAATCATTAATAAAGGGTGTTTGGAAAGAAACAACTAGTCCATAATAGTTATAATGCTCATCAATATTAATAAAAGTAGTTTGGAGCTCTCTTATGCAATTATTAAAAGTCTCATCGGGTGTTAACGCAAAGTCATTATATTTCTTAAAATACTCTACACAAATGCTATCAAAACTTTGTTTTACAAATTCAATTGGTATTGGCTCACAAGAAATGAAGATTATTAATAATATTAATTGTGATGGTTTTGACTGTTCTTGAAATACTTCTATCCAATAAGAATATGGATCATCAAGGTAATTTTTGAAAGCAATAAAAAAATCATATTTGTTTCTACTTTTGTTGATAAATTGTTTGTTTAAAAAACTTCTATTTATAAAATCATCTACTAGCCTCGGAGTATAATTTTCATGATTAATGATATCATTATAATTTTTTGCACAAGTCAATACATTAATGAACTGTTTATCAATATCTGAAAAATATAAGTGATTATAAAGAATTCTTGCTTTGAAATATAAAGTATACTCTGATTGATCTAGTATTATTTTATTTTTATGAGAGGTATAATATTCTTTACTAAGCTCATTTCGAAATTTTATTTGCCCTTGAAGAAGGACATATTCACGCGTAGTAACAATTAGAACAGTATTAGTTGAATAGCAAGCATCTTCTATAAATCTATTCAATTCACTTAATTCTTTACTTCCTATACTATCATCTAACCTAAACCTTCCTAAAAAATCATCATATAAAAATACTTGTTTAGTTTTAGTATCAGTTGATAAGGCTTGATGTGCTTCTTCAATACTTTGAGAAATATTAATAAAATCCTTAAACCCTTTATTTGTTAGATAATAACTTACAAGCGCTCTCGCTAAAGTTGTCTTTCCTATACCTGGAATACCTGATATGATTAATACTTTATTTTCTTCTAGAATAGATAATCCAAGCTTAAAGCTATTAGGATGTTGCACATATGTTATATTAGACTTTTTTATCTGATTAATTTCACTTCTTGCTAAATTATATTTTCGTTTATTTACAATTTTTCCTAGTACTTCATTTAAAATATGAGTACTTGTTATCCAAAGTTTGTAATGCTTATTTACAATATCATGGTAATTGGAAGAGTGTAATAAATTATTTAATATTTTTTTATCTAAAATATCTTCTTTCTTTATAAATCCATCAAATAATTTAAGGATCTCATCATATTGTGGTTTTGTCAGCGAAATAGATATAATAAGTACATACCTGTCTAGCTTTGACTCTTGCTTTAACTTTTTTACCTTTGGTAATTCAATTGTTTTAAGTGTATGCAATAAAGATTTAAAATTATTTTGATAGCATTTGACCTGGCCAATAATTTTTTCTTCACCAGTTGTATTTTCAATATCTACCCCAAAATCTTTTCCGGATTTATAAGTTCTAAATTTTTGCTCATATTTAACCTGAACTATATCTCGTGCAAGCTCTTCAAACTCTTTCGGGCTAAGGACACTGTGGAAGTCATATTCGTTATATTCACTCATAAAACAATAGTATAAACTTAATAATATTAAGAATAAAAAGAGCATTTTACAAGTCTCTTTTTGAATACTCAAAGATATTAGGTAGAGCTTACATGTATGGGAGCTTTGCAAAATGGGTTACCATAGGTAAGGCTTAAGAAATACTTTTATGCTTTAAGAACTATGCTAGGTTGCTATTGGATTGCCTATGGAACTTCAGAAACCGCGAGCTCTTCTCAGCAGTGAATTAAAACCAATAGTAGAGGCGTTGCTTGAACAAAAAATACAAGCCACTGAAAAAGCTAAGGTCCAACAGATTAATGCTCTTAACAAGTTTATTCAATTACCTACTGTAGCCAAAAGGTTGATGTATTAGTGCCCATTAACGTTAACTCAAAAATGTTGAATAATTTATTTAGAAAATATGTAGCATGAAGCTAATAGATCTACTTAAGAATAAACAATATCTTCTTTTAAAAAATGTATTAACAGTAGCCAAGCTTATGTTGTTTAGCATTACCACATTCTGATAAAGATATTAAGGGTGTTTTTATTTTACCAAAAAATCAGTACTATGGTCTTCATTAGATCTGCTGCGAAAGACCCAAAACAGGGCCAGCATAGGGAAAAAGCATAGCTGCTCTTCTAGTTTTATTGTGTTTTGTTATTAGAAAGCATGCTTGAAATTGACAAGTCCTGCTATAATATTAAAGCGAAGATTGTATTTTTTCTGGAAATTCCTGTATACCTCTGACATAATCTTAAATATTTTTATCTCCCTTATTTTATGCTCCACCTTCATACGTATGGAGGCTAGCTTTCTGTTATGTTCTTTTTGCTCTTTGGTTAAGGGCCGCTTACGGCTCTTTTTGTAAGGTATTACTACATTACTCTATATTTTTTGCCAGCCTTGATAGCCACTATCTGCCAGCTTAATGCTCTGGGCTGGTAAAAGTCTTTCTCCTTTACGAATTCTAAAGTCATGCACTCTTCCTTTATGCGATTTGGATACAGATAGTATCTTACCATCTTCTCGCATGACAATCTCCGTTTTCATAGTATGGCGCTTCTTTTTGCCTGAATAAGACTTCTTTTGCTTCTTACTAGGCCTTTGAGTAGGCTGTTCACTCACATCTGCTAGTAGCTTTAACACCTTTTCAGCAGTTAAGTTACGATCTTTTTTAATGCTAATCTTCTTAGCCAATAGTGGTTCCATTTTTCTTAATAAACGGCAAATATTGGAGTTGTGTAAGTTAAACAAATAGCCTAAAAATACATGGCTAATATAAGTGCGGTAATACATGAGTACACAGAGTAACTTATCTTCGAGCGTAGGTAAATGGCTCAGTCGCCCATGGCGCAGTTTGCTCGCTTCTAGCTTTTCAAATACAGGCCTTACTTGAAGAACTAATTGGTCAAATGTTTCTAGCCTTAAGTCAGTTATTCTCCTAAAGTTATAGGGATATTTGCTTATGTTAAATGCATACTTGTTCCTTTTAGTATATCAACAATTACATTTTAACCTTTTTCCCCTTCTTTACCAACCTTTTTCGCAGTAGGTCTATTATACAGATCAGATAAACAATAGAACTCTTTCGAAACCTAAAAAAATCTGCAAATAAATCTACTTAAAGATAAGTAACTGGTAGGTTTCGAAAGAACTTCAATGAAACAAACGATGAAGTATACTATGAGCTAAAGAGATTTTTTAGACTGGCCTTGGTTTACCTCTTCTTTTGCCAAATCATTATTAAGGACAGCTTTAGTCATACTTAAGTACTGATACATAGCAGCACGTGGCGAAAAATAGCAAGGCATCAATTTCTTGATAATTGTGTTCATTTTCTATATGAATATACTTTATAATTTAGGATCAACTTCTTCGCTTTCTAGTAATAATATGCTAAAAATGCCTTGTTAGGATAACTTTAAATTAATCAATCCACTTCTTGAAAGTTTTTATCTCCGCACATTCTTACAATCTTTGGCATAAAAGAACCAAGCATCTCAATTAAATCTTTTTGATATTCCATTACCTGGTGAATATCCTTATAGGCCATGGGTGCCTCATCAAGCCCTGAGCCAATTAATTCTACGCCAGCTTGCTTTAACAATTTATTCACATGGCCAGGAAGAATGGTTTGTTTGGCTTTCGTTCGTGACATGGTTCTTCCAGCTCCGTGCGATGCGGAGTTAATTGAGGCGGTAACTCCTTTACCACGAATTATAAAACCCGGGGTAGCCATGGACCCAGGAATGATGCCAAGTATACCTTTGCCAGCAGGTGTTGCTCCTTTACGGTGAACAATAATCTCGTTGCCAGATGCATCTTTTTCTTTCCAAGCAAAATTGTGGTGATTCTCAATCATAGCAATTGGAGTTTCTTGTAAGCCAATGGAAATTCGCTCATGAATCTGGTGGTGGCAAGCAGATGCATAGTCACCTGCAAGATTCATTGCAAGCCAATACTCTTGTCCGGCTTCACTGTTCAAATCCAGCCATGCAAGATGCTTTGCTTCTTGAGGAAGTTTACAAACCTCCATCGCAACTTTGGTATAATGACCTGCAATACTTGCACCTAACCCACGTGATCCTGAGTGTGAAAGTACTGCAATATATTGGCCTGGAGCAAGGTTGAACTCATTAACTGGGCTTACTATATCAACAATACCAAACTCAACAAAATGATTCCCCCCTCCTGATGACCCAATTTGTTTGGTAGCTCGTTCTTTCATCTCTTTGGCAATTTTAATCTCTGCAAACTCACTTCGCTCAAAGATTTCGTGGTCTTTTGGTTTCTTAAAAGTAGCCTGTCCAAACATGGTGTTGTTTACTAACACTTGCTTTAAGAAGTCTTTCTTTTCCTCAAGCATAGTTGTAGGAAGATTATAAAGAGTCATACACATGCGGCATCCAATATCAACACCCACACCATAAGGTATCACAGCATTTTGTGTTGCTAGCACCCCACCAATGGGAAGCCCATACCCTTGGTGTGCATCGGGCATTAAAGCTCCTGCAATAGCTATCGGTAATTGCATGGCTCTCTCCATCTGTTTCAATGCACCTTCTTCAATACCTCCTGCTCCATAGATTTGGTAAGGTTGAGGGTTTTCAAGCAGGGATATAGTAAAATCAACCGGCATTACTAATTCCTGAACAAGGGGCAAAAATTTTTCATTATTTTTAAAAGCAGATGGAAATTTAAGGATATCACTTAATAAAGCGAGCTGTTCATCCTTGGTTAGATTAGTGCACTCGTTTTCGATGATAGTCAGTGCTATACCAATGGCTTTATTCTCTGGGAATCCTATGTTTTTAAGATTATTGCCTGTTAAACGCATATTGTTCTTTTATAATTAATGCTTCAAATATCAATAGCATATACGCAATGTTTCTGCGTAGATTTAGTTTCTTTCAGAAATTTTTATATTTTTAACCAAAACAAAGTTGTTTTGGACCACCAGCCTTTTTAACATAGGGAGTTATCTTTCTTCTATGCTTTAAAATAATTTACTATATGCCAGTTAACCGTAATGCACTGATTCGTTATCGGACTATTGATAGTTGTTTAAGAAACAGGCAAAGGAAATGGACTTTAAAGGACTTAATTGATGTTTGCTCGGAAGCGCTCTACGAATACGAAGGTATAGACAAAGGTGTAAGCAAACGGTCCATTCAAATGGATATACAAATGATGAGGAGTGATAAATTAGGGTATAATGCTCCTATCGTTGTCGTTGAAAAGAAATACTATACTTACGAAGACTCAGCCTACTCTATAACCAATATTCCGCTGACCGATCAAGATCTCAATAAGCTTACTGAAGTAGTTGAAATACTTCGTCAGTTTAAGGGATTTAGCCACTTTCAGGAGTTAAGCGGAATGGTTCAACGGCTCGAAAATAAAATTCATTCAGCCAGAACCAAACAAGAACCTATTATTGATTTTGAGAAAAATGAAAACTTGAAAGGGCTAGAACATATAGAGACATTATATTATGCAATTATTAATAAGCAAGCGTTAGAGCTTAGTTATCAGTCTTTCAAAGCAAGAAACGCACATAGCTTTACATTTCATCCTTATTATTTGAAAGAGTATCGTAACCGTTGGTTTGTATTAGGTACAAAGAAAATCAATACGCCTGTGCTAATATTGGCTTTGGATAGAATTGTAACAATCCAAGATTCAGTTTCTCCATATTGCCCACCTGAAAGTTTTAATGTTACCGAATTTTTCCAGCATGTTATTGGTGTAACTGTCAACCAAAATAACTTACCTGAGGAAGTAGTTTTATTGGTAAATAATGAAACTGCACCTTACATAGCAACAAAACCGTTACATCACAGTCAGAAAATAGTTGAAAGGTTACCCAACGGAGTTATTTTTTCAATTAATGTTCAATTGAATTTTGAGCTTGAAAGGGAAATTCTAGGCTTCGGAGATAATATAAAGGTGGTGGCTCCTGAACGTCTAAAGAGAAAAATCAAAGAACAGCATGAAAATGCTGCCTATTTTTATCAATATGAACTAAGTAATGTTTCCTTGCAAAATATCTTGAAAAAGGTAGAATATAAAGGTTTTGCTATTCTTAATCATATCTTTAGCAAGAAGGAGATCAATCTAATCAAAGCAAAAATTTATAATTATCAAAAAGAAAACCTTCAAGAGAAACCATATGCAATCCGTAATCTTTTTGAAAAAATCCCAACATTAACAAAATTGGCCTTTAATTCAAATCTTCTAAGTATTATTGGAAACATAACCAAAGATCTGTTCCTTACTAAAGCTATTTACTTTGACAAATCGCCTGAAACTAATTGGTATGTTACATGGCATCAGGATATCACTGTTAATGTAAAAGATAAGATTGAAACAGAAGGCTTTTCTGGATGGACTCAAAAAACTGATGGATACGGAGTTTGTCCTCCTGAAGAGTTTTTAAAAAATACAATTACTATACGTATACATCTAGATAATACCAATGATCATAATGGTGTGCTAAAGGTTGTACCTGGCTCGCACAATAAAAAATTAACTGATTCTGAAATTCAATTAATCCCTCAAAATAGTATTCCTTTTGTTTGTGATGTAAATATATGTGGGATCCACATTATGAAACCATTACTACTCCATACTTCATCAAAAACAACTAACCAAAAACATCGACGAGTGCTTCATCTTGAATTTAATACTATGGAATTACCGAAAGGGTTAGAATGGACAGAGAGGATAAATATATTTTAACATCTTCTAATTCTGTTCTTTTTCCTTCTTTTCCAACTTTTTGCAGCGGCCCTAATAAACACCAGCCCCACCGCACCGCAAATAAAATCACTTTTGTAAAATATAAAAGCCTGGAAAGCCTTACTCTTTCTCGAGCACATAAAGAGTTAAATTACAATATATTTAAGGAGTCATTGACTCTCCAGGCAAGCTAATATTGGGGAAAATATTAACAGTTAATCTGACACTTTAATTGTAACTACCTACATATATCACACAGAAACAAATTATTTCTTTGTGTCCTGATATATGTTAAATCCTTGCCACAAAGGTGCGGCGGTGGGATAATTACTCATTGGAAATCCCTTTCCTCCATCAAACTTTCCATCTTCTTTCTGCCCTTGATAAACATGTATATGATAATGTAATCCTACATCTTCCAATTCAGTAAAGTTCGGGTTATCAGGTCTATATACGAGGGAATTCGGCTGAGGCTCAGCCGACCAAATTTTGGTTTTTGTTTGTGGATCTTCTGTAGCTCTTTGTCGATCTACTACATATTGGCGGTAGCTGAAATCAGTGCCCTTGTAGCATGAACCACTATCAAAGCCGTTTAATTCAGTTTCTGACATCCAACATCCTAACCCACGAATTAAACTCCATAACGGACGGGTACAAGTGTAGTTTAATACCTTGCCAGAGAAAGAATCTAGCGTCCAACCGAGCCCCTGTATGAGCTCCCTTAGCATCTTGTAACTCTTTTCTTTATTAGTTGTTAGTGCATTATACAACTCAGGATCCAAGATTTCGACGCTCACCATCGGTGCTCCTTTTTCCCCTAAACTTGTTTTGAAGTTACGTGTCATCGGTTGGTTCCCTTGCATGAACCCTTGGTATTTGTCTTCTTTTTTATCTTTTTTCCCAAGAATAGCTGTTACAGCCGTAAGAAGGCATATTTTAAACCAATTCTCAATATATTTTAGCGCACTCTCTGCTGTATACTTGGCTTTAAACCTAAGCCCTACACCACAAGAATCCAAAATTTCAAAATCATGACTTTGGAGAGCCTTTTTTAGTTGATACAGCATTATAGGATATTCTTCTTTAAACTTCCCCACTTCTACTTTTACCTCTTCCCTATTTCTATTGTTTCGGTAAACTCCTAAGGGAACAGCGGCCCAGGCCCATCCCTCAAAACAAATATTGTTTTCTATAGACAGCCAGTCCATGTTAGTGATACAGAACTGAGGAGCACCGATATTTCTTTGCTCTATAATCCCGAAGTACTCCAATAGACCATCACGCACCTCAATCAGATTACCATTTTCACTCTGCACACTCTTAATTACTTCATTCCCCTTCATATTTCGCATAGCGCCTTCATTCATGACTGGCTTAGTAGGTATTAAACTTTTTATAGCTAGAAGCAATACTTCCGCCTTGTCATTTGAGAATTGTTCTCCATACTTTTTGGCGTTTAATAACCAATCACTAAATAATTCAAGATACATCTTTATTTCGCCTCTAACTCGTACAGGCCAGCGCATCTTCGAAATTAAATTCCGTAGTTCCTCATTTTTTTCTTGTGAAATTTTGTGATTTTGATTAGCCCAGTTGTTTGTCAACTCCTCAATAATAGAGTTAAGCAAGACAATGAGCTCATTATCTGACTCGGTTGTTATATTGGTTATATCATTCCACATAGCAGTTGTTATTTAAAGGTTAGAAATAATTTGAAGGGAGATTTATAGGCCGCCACACGTTCTTCTTGCAGGTTTATCAATGTGTTCCTTATTTATAATAAGATATGTAAAAACACTGAAAAATCAAACACTGGCGTTCTTAAAGGTCTTTATTGGCCCTTGATGCTCACTGAAGTTTTTGCAACCTTTTGCAGCGTCTCTATTGTATATTGAAGTAGTATTGTGCCATCTGTCTTAGCATCTACAATTCTATAATCCATAACAATCTTAGGATATTATACCAATACTTTTTGTAGTACGTAATTACAATCTTATACTCTTCTCCTAACCTGTTCCGCTAGGTGACTTATATCTTCTTGCAGTAATGCTTCTGCTTGATTGAACAACTTTAAGGCTTTAGCAATAGTTGTATCTGTTTGATTGTATACACTATAAAAACCTTGGTATTGCCATAATGTTTTGGCAATATATGCTTTAAGTAAATGCTTGATAGAGTTTTTTATCTGACCGCTTATAGGTACTTGCTTGATTGTTGCCTTTTTGGCTTCCTCAATAAGTTGGTTAACCATTTCTTCAGTTATATGGAAGTCTTTCAAATAATCTACTAGCCCCAGCGTTTCCAATTTTTGTTTATTGGCATGGACATACGTTATAGCGTATTGTTGTACGATATAGTTATCTAGCAGCTCATTAACATACTCACTATGTGTCGTAGTATCTAGCGGAATAAAATGATCAGGCATAATACCACCACCTCCATACACTGTTCTTCCTGTAGAAGTTTGGTATACTAATGTTTTATCAAGCTGTATGCTATCTGCGTGAAAATACTCACCTTGCTTATATCTATTATATAAGTCTAATTCATAGTCTATTCTTGTATTGTAAGGCTTTTGTATAAACCTACCGCTTGGCGTAAAATAGCGTTCTACAGTTAAATTTAATATAGACTTATCTTTAAACTCAATAGGCCATTGTACGAGTCCTTTACCAAAAGACCTTCTACCTACAATAAGTGCTCTGTCGTGATCTTGTAAAGCACCTGCTAACAGTTCTGAAGCAGAAGCAGTATTCTCATTGATTAAGATAATAATGGGTAGCTTACCAAGCCTGTTTTTACCCTTTGCATAGTATTTTGTATCAAATTTTTTGTATTTACCCTTTGTATATAGAACCATTTTTCCTGGTTCTAGCATTTCTTCAGCGATATCCAAGGCTGTACCTAAATAGCCCCCTGAATTATCTCTTAAGTCAAGTATCAGTCTTTTCATTCCCTGTTCTAAGAGCTGACTTGTTCTTTCTATAAATTCTTGGTGAGTTTTGCTTGCAAATTGACTTAACTTAATGTAACCTGTTTGGCCATCTACCATGTAGCCTGCATCAATGGACAGTATAGAAATTTGGTCTCTTATGATGGTAACTTCAATTAAATCTTTTGTGTTGTTCCGGCATACATAGACTTTTACTGGAGTTCCTTTAGGGCCCCTCATTTTTGATACTATATCATTTGAAGTAAACTCTGCTTCTTTTAAAATATGCCCATCTATTTTAACAACCTTATCCCCTGCTTGTAAGCCTGCTTGGTCTGCAGGCCCTTTAGGAATAACATGTAATACATATACTACATCTTTTAATAAAATAAACTCAATCCCTATCCCTTCAATTTGGCTCTTTAAATGGTTTCTACTTACTGCATTCTGTTGTGCATCAATATAGGTGGTATGTGGGTCCAATTGCTTAGCCAATTTTGCAAGTGCTGCATCTGTAAGTTCTACCAGCTTAGCATTATCTATGGTATCTATATGGTATTTCTCAATATAGTTTAATACTTCACCAAATTTACGAACAGGTTGTTTGAAAGAATTTTGAAAAAAATATAACCCCACATATAAGCACAGTCCTATTCCTGCACACATGCCTAATATAAAATTTTTGTCAGGTAATAGCCTTTTGTATCTCCACATATATGATGGCTGGTTATGTATAAATTGTTCGTAGCAGACACGAAACTATTATCAAGCATCCTTTTCCCTGATGAGCAAAGCAGAAGTTAACTATTTGTTAGTGGTAACTTAAAATAGCTTATGCTTGCTTTTCATGTTGCTTCCAATACTCGTATGCTTCGTAGCTGCCAGGATATTCTTTGATCTGCTTATTTTCAATATACCAAATTTTGTTGGCAACTTGTGCCACAAAGTGTCGATTGTGTGATACAATAACACAGGTACCTTTATATTGTTGTAATGTCTGGGCTAGAATATCAATAGAAACCATGTCTAAATGGTTGGTCGGCTCGTCTAATAGCAAAAAGTTAGCCTCTGACAGTAAAACTTTAGCTAGAGCTACACGAGATTTTTCACCTCCTGAAAGTACTTTGATCTTTTTGTAAACTTCATCCTTGCTAAATAAGAACATACCTGCAATTTTCCTTAGCTCAGTTTCAGATCTCCCCACTCCTACTTCTTGTAATTCTTTTAAGATTTCATTTTCTAAATTAAGAGATTCTAATTGGTGCTGGGCATAAAATGCCATATTAACCTGATGACCAAAATCTAAATTGGCTGTATCAGCAGGCTCGTCTCCTGTTATAATACGTAATAAAGTACTTTTCCCTTTTCCGTTGGCTCCGATGAGGGCAATTTTATCTCCTCGTTCTATGGTTGCAGAAGCTTGCTGTAATAGCTCGAGCGTACCATAGCTTTTGCTAACTTGTGAAAGTTTTGCTACAATTTTTCCTGAAGCTTGCTGGGTGCTAAAGTTAAATTTAACCGTAGGTACACTGGTATTTACTGATTCTACTCGCTCTATTTTATCCAACATCTTTATTCTAGACTGGACCTGTTTAGCTTTGGTAGATTTATAGCGGAAGCGTTCTATAAAATCTTCTGTTTGCCCTATTTTTTTCTGTTGATTTTTATAAGCATTTTCTTGTATTTCAGCTTTTTCGGCTTTTTCAGCTTGATAGAAACTATAATTCCCTGCATAAGGATATAGTTGTCTATTTAGTACCTCTACTGTTTTGTTAGTTACATTATCTAAAAAGCAGCGGTCGTGTGAAACTACAATAAACGCATTTTCATAGCTTTGTAAGTATTTTTCGAGCCATTGTATAGAATTTAAATCTAAGTGGTTAGTAGGCTCATCTAGCATAAGCAATGCAGGCTTTTGTAACAGTAGTTTTGCTAGCATAACGCGCATTCTCCAACCTCCAGAAAACTCTTCTAAAGGTCTATCTAAATCTTTGGTGGTAAATCCCATACCTTCTAGTACAGCATCTGCCTTAGCCTGTGCTTCGTAACCATCTAGGTGCTCTAATTTCTCTTGAAGAGTTGCTAGGGTATCTACTAATGAATCCTCATAATTAGTTTCCATTTGTTTAAGGACCTCCTCTATCTTTTGCTCCAATTCTAACACTTCTTCAAAAGCCTGCATGGCTACTTGACGTATGCTGTCTTGCGAACGGAATGAAAGTAAATCTTGGTCTAAAAAACCCAGCGTACATTCTTTTGTTCTACTAATATTGCCTGATTCTGGTGTTAAGTTGCCAGCTATAAGTTTAAGAAGTGTAGATTTTCCAGTGCCATTAAGACCAATAAGGCCTATTTTATCTTTAGGCTTTATAAATAAAGAAGAATTTTCGTAAAGCGCTCTTGCACCTACATGGTAGGTTAGTGCATTGATGGTTAACATAGTTGAAGGTATTTTTAAAAGAAAATATGCTTACTTATAGGCGATATGTAAAATGAATCAGCTAAAGACAAGCAATTTAATAAAAAATTAAGTTTTTATTCTAATTTTTAAAGATAACTAAGAAAGATTGGTAAAGCTTGGTAATTATTTCTATACCATGATTCTTATACACATTGAAATATAAGATTGGCATTGCTGATTCTTTTTACCATACGTATTGCTTCAAGTTATCCATTACAATTTAATTTTTTATATATCAATTTTGTATATAAACATAAGCTATTTTATCAGCAAGGCTTACTTGTTAGGTGTCTTGTAACTTTGATGTATGACATGTAGTACTCCTACTAGCGTTATAAGTAATAAAATACTTATTAATTCTAGTATAAGTCCATAAGGCCCTAATATCTGATAGCCTAGTTGTTGTATTGTTCCAGCAGGCCTATTAGAAGCTGGTAAATTAAATAAATAGCTAACCGTGCTTAACTTATTGCATAGGTACCCCCCCAAACCTATGCTTATAATTCCTATGACTATTCTTTTATATATGATTTTATTATCAGTGTGATTAGGTGCCTTTATTGTATGTTTAAAAAACAATAGGCTACATATTAGCAATACTAAAATACCACCTGCATGTAATATGAGCTGGATAATGGACACGAAAGGCGCCCCTTGTAAAAAGTATAGGGCTGATAAGAAAATAACTATTAGTATTAGCATCAACAGTGCAAACAATTCCTGTTTTATAAATAATATTACTAAACTGCCTGTTGCTATTAGTATGGCAAAGAAGATATATAGGAAATTAATAAACATGGACTAGTGTTTTTCTAATAGTAGTAGTATTACCTCACTTAGCAAGTATTCCTTTATCTGTTATATGTCTATCCCATATCTGCTTCTTTTCTCCTATTTCTGCCTCGCTCATACTGGCAAAGGGAACCTTATGTTCTAAGACATCAAACACGCTAAAATCATATGTTGGCGTCATGGTTAAACACGCTGTAGGACAAACAGTGGTACAAAGCCCACAAAAGCAACATTTGGCCATGTCTATGTCAAATCTAGCTGCATGAATACGTTTTTTCATACCATTGCTAGTTACACCAATTACATCGGGTGCTGGTACAGCTTCTATTTCTATACAATCTACCGGACAAATTTTAGCACATTTATCACATACAATACAATC
>ERZ778018.509-NODE-509-length-56055-cov-14.403232_pt1 | contig 56055 bp, 49 predicted proteins | sample MGYA00375748_ERZ778018 | MGnify/ENA primary metagenome ERZ778018 (study PRJEB29350, sample SAMN05509839) | bioreactor metagenome | biome: bioreactor; material: wastewater | place: South Africa: University of Cape Town | collected 2014-04-22 ... | reverse complement strand
ACAGCTCAGTAATCAAAGCCATCCGAGGTGTCTCAAGCAAGGTTGACAGAGAGGGAGCCCCCGGCGCCCGCAGCAAGGTTCCTGGGGTGCCCGACCAGGGGCAGCGGATATCCGCCCACAGGGAGCGGGCGCGGTGACCGGCGCGAACGGGCATAACACCAGTGTGGCCCGGCCCGAATAGTGACACCAGGGTCTGATCTTGCGGTAGGGGCCACTTTGTTGCGGCGTCTCGCGCCCGACAACTCAGCTGGAGGTCCATTGAGTTATCGTCATTTTCATGAGTACCAGCTCTGGGCGCCAACTCGAATCCAGTAGCGCGATGTACCAGCGCGCGCGCCAGGTGTTGGCGGGCGGTGTATCCAGCGATGCCAGGCGTATTGGCGGGGTGCCGCTGTACGTCGATCATGCGTCGGGGTCGCATCTGTGGGATGTCGACGGCAACCGCTATGTCGACTATGTGCTCGGCCAGGGTCCGATGCTGCTCGGTCACTCTCCCGAAGTGGTGGCCACCGCAGTGTCAAACCAGGTGCACCGCGGCATCGTCTACTCGGCTCAGCACGAGAGCGAAGTACTGGCGGCCGAGATGTTGTGCGCACTCGTTCCTGGCGCCGAGCGCGTGCGGTTCAACAGCGTGGGATCTGAGGCGACTCATGCCGCCATCAGGCTGGCTCGCGGGCACACTGGTCGGACAAAGATCGTGAAATTCGAAGGTCACTATCACGGCTGGCTCGATCCGGTGCTGTACAGCGTGCACCCCGCCCTCGAAGCCGCAGGTCCGTCAGATCACCCGGTAGCCGTGCCTGGCACGATCGGTCAGCAACTGTGCACGTCCGCGGACCTGGTGGTCGTGCCATGGAACGACGCGGATGCACTCAAGCAAGCACTGACCGAGCATGGCGCTGATGTGGCCGCCGTCATCATGGAGCCGATCATGTGCAACAGCGGAGCGATCGAGCCGCTCCCTGGCTATCTGGCCGCGGTGCAGGAGTTGTGTCGGGGCAACGGTAGCCTCTTAATCTTCGACGAGATCATCACCGGCTTCCGGGTGGCCGCCGGTGGCGCACAGGAGTACCTGGGGATCACTCCCGACCTGGCCACCTTTGGCAAGGCACTCGCGGGCGGGATGCCTGTCTCCGCGCTGGCCGGGCGCGCCGACGTCATGGACGACATCAGCACGGGGCGGGTCGCACACGCGGGCACGTTCAACTCGCATCCGGTCGCCATGGCGGGTGCCTTGGCGGCGCTTCGGTATCTCGACGAACACCGGGAAACTCTGTACCCGGAGTTGTTCCGGCTAGGCCGCAGGCTCATGCAAGGAATTCGCGACGCGGCCGAGCGCGCGGGCATTCCTATGCTCGTTGCCGGCCCCGGCCCAGTTTTTCAGACCTACTTTACCGAGCAGACTTCAGTGCACAACTATCGCGAATTTGCCGCGGCGAATCATGAAATGGCCTCCAGGGTGCATGCCGCCCTGTTGGATCGCGGCGTCAGCATGGTCCCGCGCGGGCTGTGGTTCCTCTCGGTTGCCCATACCGATGAGGACGTCGACCAGACCATCGAGGCGGTCACGGAGGCGTTCGCGTCGCTGTAAGCCTGCTCGGGGCAGTGCCGTGTGCTCGAAGGCGGGAGTGCCGTAGCGCACCCGATCCCCGACACCGATGGGCGGCGCCGCGCCCCGGGTAGGGATCCATCGTCACCCCCGGGGGCCGGTTCGACAGGTCGGCACAGCACGGCGGGACGGACGGGCCCACGGTGGCTGGCCCGTCCCTGCCTCCGTGCGCGTCCCTGTGCACGCCTGCCTCCACGGCCGGTTTGGGCCGGCTGTCGGTGCGCCCGGCGACCGCGTACGGCATAGTGGAACCATGCTGGCTGATCGGGCCCTGCCACGCGCCGCGACTTTCTCGCACGAGTGCCGTTCCGGTCGGAGAAGCATGCTCGAATGCCGCACCGCCGTCACGCAGGCAGCGCGCGCCGGGCACCGGGAGCGTCCGGCACAGCTTCGGCTGTCTGCGGTGCGTGGCGGAGGCGGCCGAGATGGTCGAGTGCCTCCGACCGACCTGGACCGAGTCGTGGGTCGCAGCGTACGGTCTGGAGCACCGTCAACTCTCACTACGGCGCGCATATCCCGCGGGCCCGCAGCGCTGGTACCCGGCAGCGGCGTCGCCGACCTCCCACCTGAGACGGGGTGCATTCCGAGGTGACCCTGGTAGAGCACTCCGTGGACGCCCGAGACGAGGCACACGTCATCGCCGTCCTGATTGATCTTGATGACTTTTTTGTCTCCTGCGCGAAACAGGGTCCGCGGGCCGGTCAACAACGCCTCAGTGCCCTGCGCGGACCCATCAGGCGCCTGGCCGCAGAAGAGGGCGCGGCCAAGTGCATCGAGGTGCCGCCGGACGAATGGCTGATCAAGTTCGAGGGAAATGACGATATTGCCATTGCTGACCGCGCAGCAAAAACGGCCTCGGCGATTCTCGCTATCGCGCGCAGGCAACAGCGAGGCGGTGTCACGATCAGCGTCAGTAGACCATTTATTGGCACCGCCGCCGAGCGTCAGGCTGTGGGAGACGCCCGGGAACTCATCAGGTACAAGATCCTTCTCGGCGGTGATCAGGTCATTAGTCGCCCGCCGGATATCGGCGCTCACGCGGACATCTCCGATGACACCGTTCGGATGTTAGTGGATTCCGCTCGTCGTGGGCAGCAGAAGGAGTTGATGCACCTTCTACTCCGTGTCGCCGCCAAAATCCCCCCGTCGCACCTACCGGGCACGCTGAGCGGCCTCTTTCTGACCGCCATGGACTCGGGATACGGCCCTCTTCGCGAGGACGGCGGAACCAACTGGCTCGCGTTGGCCGACCATCTCGCGCAGATCAGATTCGACGAGCTCAACTCCATACACGAATACTCCAACCTCTCTATGTGGGTGCAGCGAGCAGTAATGGAGACCTTCTCGCTCGAGCCATACTCCGTCGTCGGCGTGGTCAGGCGTGCTGAGCTCTTTCTGCTCAATAACTACAGTGATGCCCGCCTGACCTTGACTTCCGTCGCGCAGCTGATTGGCGTGAGTCCGTATTATCTAGCTCACCAATTCAACAAGGAGCGCGGCACGACTTTCCGGCGCACGCTACTGGCTATTCGGATGCGAGCCGCCAGCAAACTATTGGCAGATACCGCGGTCCCCATCCACGCGACCGCCGAACGCTCGGGGTTCACCGACATCAAGCAATTCCGACGCGCATTCAAGCAGGCATTCGGCTGCCCACCGAGCGAATACCGCGCCAAGTCACGGTTCACGCCGCCGCCACCGCTCGCCGCCCCCGAGTTCGATCTTCCGCATCCTGCGCGTTGATCCGCCGCCCATGAGCACGGAGGCCACACTAGTTGCCGATGACGTCCCCTTGGAGGGCACCGGACACGGTGAGCACGGCGTCGGCCAGCTTCCTGGTGGCTGGGACATCCGACTCGGTCAGGAGTTGGTTCGGAGGCCCCTGATCGACGATCAGTCCCTCGTCCAGGACCAGGGTCCAATCGGTCGCGTGCGCTACCACCGCTAGGTCATGGGTCACCATGACCAAGCTGAGTCCTAGCTCGCGGCGCAGGCTCGATAGCAAATTGAGAATGCGGGCCTGCACCGATACATCAAGGGCGCTAACGGGTTCGTCCGCAACCAGTACGCGGGGATTCGGCATGAGCGCCCGAGCGATGGCGAGCCGCTGCAGCTGCCCGCCAGAGAACTCATGCGCGTAACGCCCCAGAACCGTCGACGGCAATCCGACCTGGTCCAGTACTTCTGTCAGCCTGTCCTTCTCGGGAGTCTCGCAGCGCAGCCCGCGCAGCGGCTGCTGCAGGGCAACCTCCATCGTCATACGTGGGTCGAAACTGCGCCGTGGATTCTGAAATACCAGCTGGACAGCTCGCCGAAACTTCAGAACCCCCTTAGGCCCGGAATTCCACGCATCGTCACCGTCGAACATGATCGAGCCCTCGGACGGCACCTCGGCGCCCACCAGCATCTTCATCAGGGTGGATTTTCCGGCGCCGCTCTCGCCGACGATCCCAACGGCCGCGCCCCCGCGGACCGTCAGTTCAACGCCGCGGACGGCCCACATCGAGCCCCGGCGTCCCAGCAGCGAACGTCGTGACAACGAGTATTGCTTGCCGACACCCACGCAGCGCAGGACCGGATCTCCGGCGATATCAGCCGACATCTGTGCCCCCGGTGATCGGACGATTCTCGCCCCGTGCCTGCGGCGCCAGGGGATGCCAACATGCCGCGCGATGGCATTCACCCTTCAGGTTTGGCACCTGCTCACAGATATCTGTCGCGCGGCTACAGCGCGGCCGGAACGCGCAGCCACTGGGGATGTCTTTCAACGAGGGAACGTAGCCGGGGATCGTCGGCAACATGTCCGGCCGCGCCCGTTCTCCCGGCGACACGGGTGCCGGCTGTGCGCCGAGCAGCGCCGCGGTGTACGGATGCTGCGGAGCCGAAAACACCTCGGCGACCGGCCCCTGCTCGACGATGCGCCCGGCATACATGACGCACACCATGTCACACATGGATGCAATAACTGCAAGGTCGTGACTGATCAGCAAAAGGGAGCAGTCTCGCCCTTGTATCTCATGGTTCAACAGCTCGAGAACGTCCTTTTGAACCGATACGTCCAGCGCAGTCGTCGGTTCATCCGCCACCAGCAGCGTGGGATCGCAGGCCAGGGCGATCGCTATCATCAGCCGTTGGCACTGCCCGCCCGACAGCTGGTGCGGATAGGACCGCATGAGGGATGCTGGCCGAGGCAGGCGCATCTTCCGCAGTAGTTCTTCGGCCTCCTCGCGCGCACGCCGCCGGTCCTTGCCCAGATGCCGTGCGATCACGTCAGCGATCTGCCTGCCGACCTGACGGGTGGGGTTCAACGAGGACGTTGGATCCTGGAAGATCATCGACAACGCCATGCCGCGACGAGCGTCCATCTCCCTGTCGCGAAGAGTCAGCAGGTCGGTGCCGTCCAACGTGACGCTACCGTTGCTCCGCCATCCGTACGGCAGCAGGCGCATGATCGCCAGGGCCAACATGCTCTTGCCGCACCCGGACTCGCCGACTATCCCGGCACGGGAACCACGGGGGATCTCGAAGCTCACATCGCGCACAGCCGCGCCAGCTCCCGAGTGGACCGTGAGGCCCCGCACGGACAGAACGGGCTCGTTGGATGTCGTCACCCGCGCGCTCCCGTCCTCAACTTGGGGTCGAACAGGTCGCGCAGCGCATCGCCCAAGGCGTTGACACCAAGGACGAGGACTGCAATGGTCAGCCCGGGCCACACGATCGCAAGCGTGCTCAGTCCGACTTGCGACTGGATTTCCGTGATCAGCAGCCCCAACGAGATGTCGGGCCGCTGGATCCCAGCCCCCAAATACGACAATGCGGCCTCGATAAGCACGCCCCGTGCCAGGTAAATCGTCCCCTGCACCAGCAGCATCGGGGACACATTCGGCACCACGTGACGCACGAGTATGAACAGGCGCTTCCTGCCGTGCAGTTTCGCGGCGAGCACGAAGTCTTCTTCCAGCACCCCCAGTGCCGCCGACCTCGTGATCCGAGCGATAGCCGGAGCGAAGAACACGGTGAGGGCAACAATGGTGGTCATCAGACTCGGTCCCAGCGAGGTCACCAGGACAAGCGCAAACACGATGCCTGGGATCGCCAAGAACACATCAACACCACGCATCAGCACGTCCGACACCAGGCCAGCCCTGTCGGCCGCGAGTAGCCCCAGCACCGCACCGACGATGAGTCCGCCGAGCGCGCTGCCCACGCCAACTACGAAGCTGGTCCGGATGCCCACCATCAACTCGGACAACATATCGCGTCCGAGCGCGTCGGTTCCGAATATGTGGCCCGGAGAGCCCGCTGGGAGCAACCGATCCGTGACGGAGATGGCATTGATGTCATCCGGAAGGTAGAACCAGGACAGCACCCCTATTCCCACCATAATCAGAGTCAGCACACCGCCGAACAGTGCTGGCACGAACCCTGGACGACCGCGCCACCGGCGGCGGGCGGCGGTCTCGCTGGTCGCAGCACTCATCGCCAAGCCCTTACTCGCGGATCAAGCAGCCCATAAAGAATGTCAACCATGAAGTTGATGAATGCAACGAAGAAGACCAATACCATCACGCTGCTCTGGACTTCAACCACTTCCCGGCGCCCGACGGCTTCCAGTATGAGACTACTTAACCCCGGCAGCGCGAACACTTTCTCGATCACCACAGCACCTCCGATCAAGGAGGCAGCTTGCAGGCCGAAGACCGTCACAATGGGGAGGGCGGCGTTCCTCCAGCCCACCCTGACTAGGGTGGCCCGGCGGCTCATCCCGGTCGCACGCGACATGCGCATGTAGTCCTCGTTCAATACTCCGAGCATCGATGTACGCACGTATCTGCTAGCGCCGGCGGCCTCTACGACAGCCAACGATACGCAGGGGAGCACCAGGTGCTGCAAGCTTCCCAAGGGATTGTCGCTCCAGGGCACCCACCCACTGGTGGGGAACCAACCGAGGGTGACACCCACGAAACTTGCAATCAATACGCCAGCCCAGAACGTTGGGATGGCGATGCCGATCTGTCCGATCAGGGTCAGTAGCGAACCGAAGGCATTGCGCGCATGCAGTGCAGCCAATGTGCCCAGTGGCAGGGCGATAACAGCTTCAATCAATAGGGCTCCGATAATGAGCGACGCCGTCACCGGAAGGCGTTCCAAGATTGCCTGACCGATGCTGGTGTGCGACACAAAAGTCTGTCCCAGGTCACCCTGTAGAAGCCCGAGCATCCAGTCCGTATATTGACCGACTAACGGAGCGTTCAGCCCAAACTGTTCCCGGAATGCCTCGATGCGCTCCGGAGTGGCATTGGCTCCCAAGGTGACAGACACGATGTCCCCACCCGCCACCCGCATCATGAAGAATATCAAGATCGAGGTCAGGAGTAGGACGACGATCAGCGCAACGATGCGGCGTAGAACGAAACGCGCCATGGACTACCTTACGGTCTCGGGTGGCTGCAGCGCGCCCAGCGCACTCGATGTGGCTCCGCGCTGCCCGCACGAACCCTCTGGTGAACGAGATACACCGGCAGCTCTTACCAATGTAGGTTGGCCAGGTGGAGCGCCGTGGCGGGAACGTCCTCGTTCCACCCTTTGAGTGCGCCGTTCGTCAATGCGGCGCCCTTTTGCAACGCAATCGGCACGATCACCGCGTCTTCCTGAAGTTGTTTCGCGGCTTCCGTAAAGTACTTGTCCCTGCTCTCGTCTGAAGTTGCAGAGTCCGCCTTGGCTAGCAGACCGGCGGCCTTAGGTGAACAATATGTCTTCCATCCAGCCTTGGCGGGATCTGTACACGATGCCATCTGGGGCAGATTCAGCGTTGTGTACATCACCGTTACGTTGTAGTCGGGCTCGCTGGAACTGAATACGACCTGCGTATACCGACTGTACGTCAGCTGGTTCCACTTCAGGTTGATCGACGCATTTTTGAACTGATTTTCGGCGATCTGCGACATGATCGGAAGAGCCCCCAGATCGGATACCGACGTCAACTCTACCGAGGCGTTGCCGGCGGATGCGATCTCCTTCGATGCGAGGGTCGGGTCATACTTGTCTACGCAGCTGTCGTCACTCGCCTCCTTGAACCACGGCTTTTGAGTGGTGATGGCGTACGTGCATGTCGGTATGATCTGCGCGCTGGCGGCGAACGCCTTCGTAAACTGTGAGCGATCAACGGCCTTCATGATGGCGTGCCTGACGGCTACATCGTCGGTGGGGCTCTTCAGGCTGTTGAGGTTGATCCAGTACATGGTGTTGTGCTCTGAGCTGACCAAGTTGAATTGATCAGTTAGCTTTTGCTGATCGATCAACGACAGCATGGTCGCGTCCAGCGCCGGAATGACGTCCGCCGCTCCTGACTTCATCGCATTCAACTCAGAGCTGGCGTCGGTGATGAAGTTGACCCGAACGGTCTTGATCGCGGGCTTCTTGCCCCAATAGTGTGGGTTGGCAGTCAATGTGAAATGGTCGCCTGATTTGAATTCACTGACCTGGTAGGGCCCGGCACCGATGGGTGCAGTGGCACGACTATCAGCACTCTGACCGTGGTACATCACGAGGCCGGCGACACGGGATACGCCCCAAAGGAACTGATTGCTACGCCGCTCAAGCGTGACCTGAACGTTATGCGGGTCGATCGCCTCGACCTTTTGCACGGCAGCGAGTGGGGCCGACTTCGCGGTGTATTGGCTGCCCTTCAGCGCATTCAGCGAGAAGACGACGTCCTCCGCTGTGACCTGCTTGTCGTTGCTGAACTTGGCATTGTCCCTGATGTGGAACTTGTAAGTGAGCCCGTCGTCGCTGACCGACCATTTGTCCGCGACCCCAGGTTCGGTCTTGCCGTCCGGTCCGGCGAGCAACAGTGGCTCCAGGACGTTGACGGGGATCCAACGGTTGATGACCGTATTGCTCATCACCGGGTCTAACGTATCGGGCTGGGCGTTGAGGATCAGGACCAGACTGTCGGTCCCGGCGCGGGGGGACTTGACATATTTGGCCTCGCTCGGAGGCGTGTTCGAGGCAGACGATCCGCCGCTACTGGCTCCGGAGACTTCGCCGGCCGATTCGCTACCGGTCGAACCTCCACCCGATGACGAACAGGCGGCGAGAGCGCAGGTGAGCGACGCGGCGAGAAACAGCGAAATGGAACGTCTAGGCATGGGATTCTCCTCTTGGCAGCCAAGATTTCTTACGTGACACCGCGATTAACTCAGTAAAGTACCACGGCCGATGTCGCTCGACTTTTGTCGCCCACGAATGCAATGGTGATGGGTCTCCCAGGTCTTGTCAGCTTGCGCATTCTTGGTCCCTTCGAACCCATCAGGCGAACCCGTATCTGCGAACTTCCCGGCCCTCTGGCGGGACGCGGCTCCTATGAGACTCCCATCCCAGAGCGCTTCCGGGAAGAGTGGGTTCTCGAAGTTGCGTAGCTTCGGGCAATTTTTGGGTACCTAGCGCAAGTATCCGACCTTGCCACCACCGGCAGGCTCGGGGGACAGTGGCGATACGTAGCGGCAGTGCGTCTTGCGGCTGGTCTGTGGTCGCCGACTCCGTGGCTCGCCCAACACCCCGCATGGTGCTACGTCGGAATTTGATCTGATCTACGATAAGGAGTCACGTGTACCTAGCTCGTATCCGGTCCGGAAGCAGTGACGAGGTGCACGTCGCCGTGCGAATGACGGGCCAGGCGCCGGGAGACGCGAGTGATCGGCTCGTGATCCTGGATGATGTCCCGAACGCTGACCCCGTGGCTCTTGTTATGGAGCGTGGCGTCGAAGCGATTTCTGAGCAGGTGCGGTCGCTGGTTGATCGGGGCGCCCCCGTGCACCCGGCTGATGCGGTCATCTTTGAGCCCCCCATCGCGTCTTGCAGCAAGATTTGCTGCCTCGCGCTGAACTACGCGGACCACGCTCACGAGAGCCAGTTGGAGGTACCGCCGCGGCCCGTATTGTTCTTCAAGCCGCCGTCTGCACTCGTCGGCCACCGCGCGAAGATCCGGCCGCCCTCGTGCACGCGGCACGTCGAGCATGAGGTCGAGCTTGGGGTGGTGATTGGAAGACGAGCGCGAGACGTCCCAGCCGACCAATGGCAGAATGTTGTCGCTGGTTACACGGTTATCAATGACCTGACTGCCCGCGACCTCCAGGTGGCTAGCATGCAACGTGGCGAGCCATGGGACAGATCAAAGTGTTTCGATACATTCGCGCCGATCGGGCCCTACCTGGTTACACCGGATGACGTCGGCGACCCAGAGAACCTGGACCTGCGGTTGGAGATCGGGGGCCAGGTCCGCCAGAGTGCCAACACAAGTCAGATGGTTTTCAAGCTGTCGAGCCTCATCGCTGATCTGACCGATGGCATGACCTTGCTGCCGGGTGACGTCATTGCGACCGGTACCACGGCTGGGATCGCACCGGTTCGGGACGGCGACGTGATGCGGGCGTCCGTGCAGAACGTAGGCGTCCTGGAGAACCAGGTGGCATGGGCCTGATTCGCCCGGATAGGGTGCGGCATGAGCGATTCAGGCGCCACGGGCATCAGGCTATTTGACGCGCACGCGTATCTGGGCAGGTTTCCCTCACTCGAGGTCGGTAATGGCACCGCGGACGAGTTGATTGCCGATATGGATAGGCTCGGCATTGAACGTGCCTTGGTTACCCATACCAGTTCTAAGCTCTACGATCCGGCATTCGGGAATGAACTCATCGGGAACGTGATCGCCAATCAACCCAGGTTGGTCGGGTGTTGGGCGATCCTTCCCCAGAACTGTGGGGAGTTGCCCCGCCCCGGCGACCTCGTCACCCGCGCGTTCGATCGTCGTATTGTGGCCTTTCGGGCGTTTCCTGCTACGCACGGCTATGAGCTGGACGATCCGGGGATGAGGGGCATCCTCGCCAGCGTGGCCGCCGCCGGTCTGCCGGTGATGGTCGATGCGGATGAGACCACCTGGCGGACGGTCGATCGGGTGGCGGGTGACCAACCACAACTCTCGCTGGTGATCTCGCTGGTTGGCTATCGACAACTCCGCGCCGTCGCCGATCTCCTGGACAGAAGGAGTAACGTCAACTTCGACCTATCAAATCTGGCAACGCATCGCGGCCTTGAGTGGCTCGTGCAACGTTTCGGCCCCTCACGGTTGATTTTTGGCACTGGCGCACCGCTCCGCGACGGAGCCGAGGCAGTTGCGCGACTGCTGTGGTCGGACCTGGAGGATGAATCGATCCGTGCCATCGGATCCGAGAACTTGATACGGCTGACGGGCAGCGTGGCGTGATGGACAGCACACTCTCCGACTCGATCCGGCACCGACGTCCTGCCTTTGATCTGCGCATCGTCGACGCACACGCACACCTGGGCCCCACGGCACTGTTCTTTGTTCCCGACAACGACGACGCGTCGATGGTCGCTGTCATGGATCGTTGCGGTGTCGCCCGAGCGCTCATTTCGAGTCACTTGGCGGTGCAGGTGGATGCCGCTCGCGGCAACGAGTTGACTGCCCAGGCGGTTTCGCGCTTTCCTGGCCGGTTGTCGGGCTACTTGGTCGTGAACCCGTGGCAGGCTCCGGATGACGAGCTCGCTCGATGGGCAGATGATGAACGCTTTGTCGGGATCAAGTTGCACCCCGACCTACATCGCTGTCGGCTCAGCCATCCCCGGTATCGCGTGGTCTGGGAGTTTGCGGAATCGGTGGGGTGCCCGGTCCTCACGCACACCTGGTATGGGTCGGAGTTCGATGGCATCGATGAGGCGCGCACGGTGGTCGATGCTCATCCGGGCGTTACCTTGATCGCGGGGCATTCCTGGGTCAAGCGGGAAGGCTTCGACGATGCGGTTGCAGTGGCTCGCGACTTCCCGCAGATCATCCTCGAACTCTGCGGGTCGTTCAATCACCGTCGGGTGATCGAGCAACTGGTGGCCGAGGTCGGAGCTGACCGGGTCGCATACGGCTCCGACTTCCCCTTTATCGATTGCCGGCCCGCACTGGGCCGATTGGCGTTTGCGCGGCTGTCGACCGAGGACCTGAGATCCGTGGCCTCCGGAACGATCGAGAGGGCGACCGCGTGGCGTGGATCCTTGGCACGGTGACGCGCAGCCGCTCCGCGGCATGTCTGCGGGCCGTCGTTCCACCACAGCTGCTACGCGAGCAGCACGGTGATCGCGCCGTGTGACGGCCCGCCGAGCCGTCGTCGGCGCTGGGCGCCTCAGCTCACGTCGGTGGCGGCCGCCGTAGGTCTCGCTAGGCACGTCCCAGCGGTCCAGGCAGGAAACTGGAAGCGTGCTCCGGGCCGGCGAGGCGGACGCAGGGGACGCGCCCTCCTAGCACGCCGACCGCGTCTCACTGGAGAAGTTCCGGCCCCGGCCACCGAGCACTCCGCCGGGCATCTACGCTGGTCGCTGCACCCCTAGTGGGTCGCCATGCCGAGGCAGACCCGCGCTCCCGCACTATCCGGAAGAAGTCCACCGTGCGCACGCTGCTGCTGGAGAACATCCACCCGGACGCCGTCACCCTGCTCACCGAGGCCGGGCACGAAGTCCGCACCATGGACCGAGCGTTGTCAGTAGACGAGCTCAGGAGCGAACTCGCCGATGTCGAGCTGCTGGGCATCCGCTCCGGCACCACCGTCACCGCCGAGGCAATGGATGCAGCGCCGCAGCTGCGCGCGATCGGCGCCTTCTGCATCGGCACCAACCAGGTCGACCTGCTGGGCGCCGCCGCGCGCGGCATCGCCGTGTTCAACGCGCCGTACTCCAACACCCGCAGCGTGGTCGAGATCACGCTCGCGGAAATCATCGCGCTGACCCGACGGCTGACCGAGAAGAACCGGGCGATGCACCAGGGCACCTGGAACAAGTCCGCGGTCGGATCGCACGAGGTGCGCGGCCGCCGACTGGGCATCGTCGGCTACGGCAACATCGGATCGCAGCTGTCGGTGCTGGCCGAGGCCCTGGGGATGACGGTGTTCTTCTACGACACCGCCGAGAAGCTGGCACTGGGCACCGCTCACCGCTGCAGCAGCCTGGGAGAACTTCTTGGCCAGGTTGATGTGGTCACGCTGCATGTGGACGGCCGGCCGGGTAACCACGGGCTGTTCGGCGAGACCGAGTTCGCCCAGATGCGACCGGGCTCGCTGTTTCTGAACCTGTCCCGTGGCTTCGTGGTCGACCACGCCGCGCTGCGCGCGCACATCGAGTCCGGGCACCTCACCGGCGCGGCCATCGACGTGTTCACGGCCGAGCCCAAGCGCAAGGGGGAGGAGTTCGTCTCCGAGTTGCGTGGGCTGCCCAATGTGATCCTGACCCCGCACATCGGAGGCAGCACCGAGGAGGCACAGCTGGACATCGGGGGATTTGTCGCCGGCAAGTTACGCGACTATGCGGCCTTCGGCCGCACGACGCTGTCGGTGAACCTGCCGCCGCTGAACCTGGCCGACCGGGAGGGCCGCTGCCGGCTGGTACACATCCACCGGAACGTGCCGGGCGTGCTGGCCACCGTCAACGGCCTGCTCGCCGAGCACGGCGTGAACATCGAGTCCCAACAGCTGGCCACGGTCGGCGAGATCGGTTATGCGGCCACCGATATCCGGGTGGGCCCCGGCACCGAGCTGTCCCCGGCGATCCTGGACAAGCTGCAGGCCATGCCGGAAACCATCCGGCTGCGCGTGCTGGCCTAACCCGCGCCCGTCGCAAGCTCCCCGGCCGGACCAGGTTGCCGCACTACCATCGACGCATGCCCGCACGCGCCCCCCGACGCTCCGACCGGGCGCCGGGACCGCATCAACGGGCCGCCCCGGAGAGTGCCCGCGACGCGCCAGTAGTGCCTCCGCCCGGGGCGACGCGGCGCCTGCACGCGACACGCCGGGCGCCGATCTCCCGGGAGACGTCTGCCGGTGGTGTGGTGGTGCGGACCGTTGCAGGGACCCCTGCTGCGGCGCTGATCGGCCGGCTGGACCGCGGCGGGCACCTGCGCTGGTCGCTACCCAAAGGCCACGTTGAAGATGGTGAGACGACCGAGCAGACCGCGGTCCGCGAGGTGGCGGAGGAGACCGGCATCACCGGCCGGGTGGTGGCACCACTGGGCAGCCTGAGCTACAGCTTCACCGCTGGCGGCCGGCGCATCCACAAGCGGGTGCACCACTTCTTACTGCTCGCCGAGTCCGGCGAGCTCTCCGACGCCGATGTAGAGGTAACGGAGGTCGCCTGGGTGCCGCTACGCCAGGTACCCGAGGTGCTGGCTTACGCCGCGGAACGACGCATTGCGCACCGCGCCGCCCGGATGCTGGCGGACACGACGTGAGGAATCGGCACCCCCGCCCCGCCGACCGCGTGACCCGCTGGGCGGCCCGGCTCCTGGTCGTCCTGCTGGTGCTGGCTCTGCCGGCGATCGCCTCGGCCACCGCGCGTGCGGAGCCTCCGCTGGGAAAGTACGGGGCGACGCTGTCCTTCCGACTCTCCGGCGTCCAGCCCCTCGTGGTCACCGCGTCGAACGGCACCACGCTGACCGTCACCGGTCGCTACACCAACACCAGCAAGAGCACGATCACCGAACTGGGCTATAAGTTCCAGCGCGGCGACGTCATGACGAGCACCTCGGCGATCCGCAAGCAGGTCTCCGACCCGACCCAGCAGTTCGCCGTGGTCAACGAGGGCTTCCGGACGCTGCCCGGCACTCTGAAGGCCGGCGCGTCGGCCGACTTCGCCGCCTCCGTGCCACTGACCGGCAGCGCCGCCAAGAGCCTGGCCATCACGCGACCCGGGGTATATCCGGTGATGATCAACATCAACGCCACGCTGCACCTGAAGGACGAGACGGTCCGAGCCCGCGTCGGCGAGCTGCACCTGATGGTGACGGTGTTGTCGGTGCCGGGCTCCGACCCGGGGGGCACCACGATCCCGGGCGGGTCCGCTGCCGGTACCCCGGGGATCCCGCTGAGCATGCTCTGGCCGCTGGTGGACACCCCCCACCTTGGGGTCAACGGGGTCTTCACCGACGACACCCTGGCGACGGAGATCAAGCCGGGCGGCCGGCTGGCCGACCTGGTGGACACGCTGCAGAACTCCCGGGCCGGGCCGGCGGTGATCACGCTGGTGATCGACCCGATGCTGCTCGACGAGCTGGATCGGATGTCCCGTGGCTACTGGGTGGTCGCCAAGCCGGGCACCCCGCAGCCACCACTGACCCCCACGGTGAACGCATCGGCGGCCCCCGCCAGCACCCAACCCACCAGCTCCCAGCCCACCAGTACCGGCGTACCCAGCAGCACCGAGGGCAACACCGCGTCCGGCGCCGCAACCGGCAGCCCGAGCGCCCCGGCCGCGTCCTCCGGCGTTACGGACACCAGCGGCACTGGCGGCACTGGCACCACCGGCGCCCCGTCATCCGCAGCGGTGACGAACCCGTCGGGGAGCGCCACCGCCGGAACGCAGGCCCACACCGGAACCCTGGACGCCACCACCTCATCATCGGGCGAATCGGTCGATCCAGCCGCTTCGGGCGGCTCCGAATCGGGCACCTCATCGCTCGCTATGGACTTGCCCGGCCGGACCGGGCAAGTCCATAGCGGTAGCGACGGGCAGCCCGGCACCACCGACGGGGGCGCCACCACCAGCGCAAACACCGGCGCAGACCCCTCCGTCACCGCTACCGGGGCATCCGGGCGGGGATCGAGTGCCGGATCGACCAGCGCGCCCAGCACCGGAGCCGCCGACGACACCACCAGCACGCCGACCACCCCAGGCACCACCACGCCGACCACCCCAAGCACCACCCCAGGCACCGGCGCAACCACCGAGCCCCCCAGCACGACGGAGACCGGTCCGATCCCGGCGCCGACCCCGCAACCGTCGGACACCGTCGCGGGCACCGGTGCCCGGGCGGCCGCCGCGTTCCTGGACCGGCTGCGCGAGCTGGCCATCACGCACCAGGTGCTGGTGCTGCCGTACGGCGACCCGGACGTGGTGGCATTGGTCCGGGCCGGGATGACCGACGAGCTGGCTACCGCCGTCTACCGCGGCCGCGCCGTGGCCAGCCGAGTCCTGCAGCAGCCGGCGTCGACGGTGGACACCTCCTCTCACCTGATCACCACGGTGGCCTTCCCACCCGCCGGGCTGCTGGACGAGCCGACCCTGCAGGCACTGCGCGCATTGGGGTACACCTCCGCGGTGCTCAGCACCGAGGGGGTCGCCGAGAAGTCCGCTACCCCGATGGGTGTCGTGCCGCTGGCCACCGACCGGGGCAGCATCCCCGCCCTGGTCTCCGACGCCACCCTGGTCTCCGACATCGGCACCTTCGTCTACCACGAGCTGCCGGCCGACTGGGCCGATCGGGTCAATCTGCTGGCGGCCCTGATGGCCCAGCAGCATTTCGACAAGACCGGCACCCCGATGGTGCTGGTGCCCGATCGGGACTGGTCGCCGGATCGCAGCGGGTTCACGCTGATCACCGGGCTGCTGCAGGTGATGGGTAACGAAGGGGTGCTGACGGGCACATCGTTGGCGGGGCTGGCCGCCACCGACACCAGCGGCTCGGCCACCGCGACCCTGCGCTACCCGGACCGAGCGCAGCGGCAGGAGTTGCCGGCCGACTACCTGGACTCGCTGGAGGACATGCAGAACCAGATCTCGGTGCTCGGCGAGGCGCTCACCGCCAATCCTGGCCCCGAGGGAGCCGACCCGGCTGACATCCTCGGGCCCCTGCAGGAGGCGATGCTCGGCGCGGTGTCCAGCTCATGGCGCGGCGACCCCGACCCGGACGGTCCCGTCCTGCAGACCGTTTCCAGCACGATCGCCGCACTCTACGACGGGGTGCGGATCCGGCGCGGATCCGGCAGCTACACCCTGGCCTCGTCGACCTCGCCGCTGCTGCTCACGGTGCAGAACACCCTGCCCTATCAGGTGACGGTGACGGTCGGCATCCTGGGCGGCGGCCCGGTCGGCCTGCTCGCGCACGACCCGGGGCGGATCGTGATCGCCGGGGGCCCTCGCACCAAGCAGATCACCATCGACACCGAGGTGTCTCGATCGGGCACGTTCACCGTGTACGCCCAGCTGCGCGGTCCGAGCGGTGCGACCTGGGGCGTGGCCGTGCCGCTGACCATCGCCTCCCGCGCCTACGGGGTGCTGACCCTGGTGCTGATGCTGGTGGCCGGCGGCATCCTGGTGCTGATGGTTGTGTTCCGGATCCACCAGCGGTGGCGCGCACGCCAGCGGCGACTTGCCGACGAGGCCGCCGGCGGCGGTGCCAGTGCTGCCATCGCGGCCGGCGGCACCAACATTCTCGATGACAACGGCGGTGACGAACCCGGCGGCGGCCCGTGACCGGGCCGGTCGGCTGGCCCGGCCCGGGCATCCCCGACGAGGACGCGACGACGGTGATCGCCCGCATCGGATCGGAATCCCTGCGGGGGCTGAGCGACTCCCAGAGCGACCCCGGCAGAGACTACGGTGCGCCCACCACGCGAATCCCCGCCGTCCCCACAGCCGCCGTCCCCACAGTCACTGCAACACCGGCACCGCCGGACACTCCCGGCGCAGCCAGCGTCGGCATGCGCACCGCCCGCACCTCCGGCGTGGTCCGGGCCGGCTCCGCCATGGCAATCGCGACGCTGGTCAGCCGCGGCACCGGATTCGTGGCCAAGGTGGTGCTGCTGGCCTTCCTCGGGTTCTGGGTGGTCAACGACTCCTACAACCTGGCCAACACGCTGCCCAACATCGTCTTCGAGCTGCTGATCGGCGGCGTGCTCACCTCGGTGGCCATCCCACTGCTGTCCCGGGCGCGCTCCGACCCCGACGGGGGCACCGCCTACACCCAGCGGTTGATGAGCCTGGCGATCGTCGCGCTGCTGCTGGCCACCGGCGCCGCCATGGCCGCCGCTCCGCTGCTCACCCGGCTGTACCTGTCCGGTGATCATTCCGACCCGGTGCTGGCCACCCACCTGGCCTACCTGCTGCTGCCGCAGATCTTCTTCTACGGCATCGCCGCGCTGTTCGGGGCGATCCTGAACACCAAGGAGCGATTCGCCGCGCCCGCCTGGGCCCCGGTGATCAACAACCTGGTGGTCATCGCCGTCGGCGTGACGCTGCTGGTGCTGCCCAGTCCGACGGCCCCGCGGCACGGGCTGGCCAGCCTGTCGGACACCCAGTTCCTGCTGCTGGGCGGCGGGACCACCGTCGGCATCGTGGCGCAGGCCCTGGTGCTGCTGCCCGCGCTGCGCCGCTCCGGCTTCCGGTTCCGCTGGCGGTGGGGGCTGGACGCCCGGATGGGCGAGGCCGGCCGGCTGATGGCCTGGGCCATCGCCTACACGCTGATCAGTCAGGCCGGGTACGTCATCACCGCCCGGGTCGCCTTCGCCAGCCAGGACGGCCTCTACGGGCTGTACAACTACGGTTCGATGCTGTTCCAGCTGCCCTACGGCATCCTGGGCGTGTCGCTGCTGACCGCGATCATGCCGCGGATGAGCCGGCATGCCGCCGCCGGCGAGATGGACGCAGTGAAGCACGACATGGGGGTGGCCAACCGGCTGTCCACGGTGGCGCTGCTGCCGGTCACCGCCGCCATGATCGCGCTGGCGGCACCGCTGGCCACCATCACCGCCCAGTACGGCCGGGTCACCGAGTCCGCTACGCACATCCTCGGACTCACCCTGGCGGCCTTCGCCATCGGCCTGCTACCGCTGGCGGTGACGCTGGTGCAGATGCGGGTGTTCTACGCCATGAAGGACGGACGCACCCCGACGCTGATCAACCTGATCATGGTGGCGGTGCGCATCCCGCTGCTGGAGGCGTGCCGCGCGCTGCCGCAGGAGTGGGTCGTGCCGGGCCTGGCGCTGGCCATGTCGGTCTCGTACCTGGTCGGCGTGGTGGTCGGAGAGGTGTGGTTGCGGGTCCGGTTCGGGCCGATGGGCTCCGGCCGGACGGTGCGCACGGTCGGGAAGGTGGCGCTGGCGTCCGCCGTCGGCGGCCTCGCAGCCTGGGCCGTGGTCGAGTACCTGCTGCCCGTCACCGGCGGCAGCCTGGCCCAGGCCGTGCTGCAGCTGATCGTGGGTGGACTGATGGGGCTGGTGGTGGCCGGGGCGATCCTGATGTTGCTGCGCGTCGACGAGGTGGCGGCACTCCGCCGCCGGCTGGGTCGCCGGGGCCGACCGGGCACGGTAGCGTCCGACCGGCTGATCTCGGGGCCCGGTGGTGACGGGAACGCGGCCGGGCATGGCACCCTCGTAGGGGCCACGCCGACGGCGCGGGGCACGGGCCGGTATCGAGGCGAGTACCCAGACGGGTATCCAGACAGGTATCCAGACAGAGGGCAGGTGGCGGTGACGGAGCAGCGGGGCGACGCCGGTTCGGGCCCCGCCACGCCTGCCTCCGGCATGGGCGCGGATGCGACGGTCCGGGTCCCGCCCGTCCCGGCAGCCACCCCCGACTCGGGCGCCACCACGCGGGTTCCGTCACCGCAGGTCACCGATCCAGACGGCACCACACCGCATGCTCGGGCGGTCGCCGCCAACGCGGCCCCGGCGGCGTTCGCCCCCGGCACCGTCATCGGGGAGCGGTACCGGCTGGTCAGCCTGATCGCCACCGACGGCGCCGGCAATCGGTTCTGGCGGGCCCGCGACACGGTGCTGCCCCGGGACATGGCCGTCACGCTGATGCCGGACCTGCCACACACCGCCGCCACCGTGGCGCGCACGCTGCGGGCGGGCCGGCTGCACCACATCGGCCTGCCCCAGACCCTGGACGTGGGCACCATCGACTCCGGCAGCGGCGCGGCCTACGTGGTGGGCCAGTGGGTGGACGGCGCCACCCTGGCCGACCTGCTGACCGGTGGCCCGCTGGATCCGGAGGTGGCCACCTCGTTGACCACCAAGGTCGCGGACGCGGTCGCCGAGGCGCATCGCAACGGGATCGCGCTGGGTGCGCTGCATCCGTCGCTGGTCCGGGTGAACTTCGACGGACAGCTCCGGCTGTCGCACGTCATCGCGCACGCCGGCGCCACCACCGACGCCGACATCCGGGCGGTCGGGGCGCTGCTGTATCTGATGCTCACCGGCCGCTGGCCGCTGGCCGCCGCCGACGGCTCCCCGCAGCTGTCGCCGGCTCCCACCCGCGGCGGCCGGGAGATCCCGGCCGCGGAGGTCAACCCGGACATTCCGGTCGCGCTGTCCGCGCTGGCCGAGCGTGCCCTGCACCCGGACGACCCGCAGGGCATCCACGCAATCGGGGCCATCACCGCGCTGCTGCGCCCCGCGCGGCCCCCGGCACCCAGCGGCACCGGTGTCGCTGGCCCCCCGCAGGAACCCCAGGGTCGGGTCCTCGGCCCGGCCGAGCGGGCGCTGATCCGGGAGCGACGCATCAAGCTGTCCATCGGCGGCGGCATGCTCACGGCACTGGCGGTGCTGATCGTCATCGTGGTGGCCTCGTTGATCAACAACCTGATGACCAGCATCGTCGAGCCCATCAAGGCCAGCGACCAGCAGCAGCAACTATTGGACGTCACCACACCCACGACCACCCGCACCGTGGGCACCAGTCCGACCGGGGCGGAGACCGAGCGGAACACCTCCACGCCCACCGGAACGTCGACCGGGCCCAGCCAGACGAGCGCGCCCAGCACCAAATCCACCACCAGCGGGCCGTCGGCCGCGCCGATCAAGGTGGCCGGCGCCACGGTGTACGACCCGCAAGGCACCCCGCCCAAGGACTACGAGTCGTCCGTGGACCGTGCCTACGACGGCGATCCCGCCACCTACTGGATGACGTGGGTCTACAAGCAGCAGTTCGGCCGGGCCCAGGGCGGGCTCAAGGACGGTGTCGGGTTGCTGCTCAGCTTCGCCACGCCCGTCTCGCCATCCAGCGTCACCGTGTCCACCGGCACCCCCGGCACCAACGTTGAGATCCGCAGCGCCGCCGGGCCCTCGCCGTCGCTGGATGCCACCACGGTGCTCGGCAGTGCCACCCTGGGCACCGACCCGGTCAGCATCACGCTGAGCAACACACCGAAGTCGAAGTACCTGTTGGTCTGGATCACCAAACTCGCTCCCTACCAGGGCGACTCCGCCCAGAACCAGGGTCAGTTCCAGTCCAGCATCACCGAGGTCACCGTGAGCGGCTCCTGACGGCGGGCCTGCGCCCATCCGCCGGACCGGTACGCGATCAGGCACCCCCTCGGCGCCGCTGAGGCGGACGCACCCTGGGCCGGCCGGTCACGCTCCGCAGGCAGATCACGCTCCCGGCGGCGGCGGGCCGATACAGTTTGCTCCGTGCGGGGAGAGCAGGAGTCACGGTCGGACGCCGACCTGCTGGCCGCCCACGCCTCCGGCGACGCACACGCGTTCGGCGCCCTGCTGGCCCGACACCGGGACCGCATGTGGGCGGTAGCCCTGCGCACCATGCGCGACCCGGAGGACGCGGCCGACGCCCTGCAGGACGCGTGCATCTCGGCATTCCGGGCCGCGGCATCCTTCCGGGCCGAGTCTGCCGTCACCACCTGGCTGCATCGGATCGTGGTGAACGCCTGCCTGGACCGGATGCGCCGGCGCAAGGCCCGGCCCACCGTTCCGCTGGACGACCAGGGACCCGCCGAGCCGGCGGTGCCCCGAGACGCGATGGCCGACCGGGAGTTGACGCTGGACATCAGCGCGGCGCTGGGCACGCTGCCCGACGATCAGCGCCTGGCGATCGTGCTGGTGGATGTGCAGGGGTACTCGGTGGCCGATGCCGCCGGCGCGCTCGGCGTGGCCGAAGGCACCATCAAGAGTCGCTGCGCGCGCGGCCGGGCCAAGCTTGCGATACAACTCGGACACTTGCGGAACCGACCGAGCCCGGGCGCCGTCGAAGGTGAACGAGCCCCGCTGGGCTCGGCGTCGGCGGACGGGGGGTCGGCGCCGAGCCGGGGGCCGGCGGCACAGCGTCTTGCGGAAGGAGGAGGCTGATGACAGCACCCCTGTCCGGGCCGATCCCGGCCGGCCCACCGTTCGACCTGGACGTGCTGGCCGACCTGCACGCCGGGGTGTATCCGGAGGACGTCGCGGCGGTGCTGCGGGCCCGCGCGGCGGCCGACCCGGACGCCCGCGCGGTGCTGGCCGCCCTCGATGCCACCGTGGCCGACCTGCACGCACTGCCGCCAGTACCCATCCCCGCCTCGGTCGCCGCCCGGCTGGACGCCGCCGTGGCCGCCGAGCAGGCCGCCCGCACCGTGGCACGGGTGGTGCCGGTGGGGAGCGCCCCGGCTGGCATTCCACCGACCGCGCAGCATCCGGCCGCGCTACCCACGGGGGGGCCGGTCCCGCCCAGCACGCACGCATCGGTGCCGCCGCCACTCCAGTCGATCCGACCGACGACCGGCGCCCCGATGCCCCCAGTGCTACCGCAGCAGCACGCCGGGCCGCCGGTTCAGGGCGACGCCCCCGGATCACCAATCCCCCAGCAGCCGCCATCGGGGCGGGTCAGCTCGCTGGAAGGCGCCCGCCGAGCCCGCGACCAGCGGCGGGCGGCGCAGCGGTCCCGCGGACCGGTCCGGTGGGCCACCGGACTGGGCATCGCCGCCGCGGTGGCTGCCGTATTCACGGTCGGTGCCGTGCTGCTGCATCCCGACGGCGAGCCCGGCACCGGCATGGCCGGCGGACCACTGACCACCACCAGTGCGGCAGCAACCGGCGCCTCGCAGCCCGGCATGAATGAGCCGGCACCCAGCAACGGCGCCCAGCCGCCGCCGGCCGATGCGGGCTCGGCGCCAACCAGGGCGACCACGGCCCCCGGCCAGACCCGCGCCGTCGTCGTGCAACCACATCATCTCGCCGATCTGCTGCCGCAGATCGCCGGCAAGGCACCCGCCGGCCCGTTCGCCGACCCCGCCCGGCTGGACGCCTGCCTGGCCGCCAACGACGCCGCCGGGCAGGACGTCCTCGGGGTGCTGCCGGTCAGCTACACCGGTCAGCAGGCGTATGCCATCTCGCTGCGCACCGACACCTCCGAGGTGCGCATCCTGGTGGTCGGGCCCCAGTGCGGGGCGTCCGGCTCCGACCTGCTGGAGGAACAGACCACCACGGGCTAGCGACCCTGTGCGCTCGTGAGTCCCAGGTGGCGCTATAGCGCGACGACAGACTCACGAGCCAGACAGGGGAATGCCGGTCGGTAGGGTGGCGTTGCCCCTTGATGCACTGCCGGTGACGAGCATGTCTTCGCGCCGCCCCCGTCACCGCCGGGGCGCCTGCCCACGCCGGCACCGCACTGGCCCGCCCGGCCCGGCACACCGCCCGGCCGGCCGCAGAAGGAGACGATTGCCGTGACCGACGCCCGGTCGACCGACCTGCACGACGTCATCGTGGTCGGGTCCGGTCCCGCCGGCTACACCGCCGCCATCTACCTGGCCCGCGCCGACCTGCACCCGCTGGTCTTCGAGGGCTCCCAATACGGCGGCGCGCTGATGACCACCACGGAGGTGGAGAACTTTCCCGGCTTCGCCGAGGGCATCGACGGGCCCGACCTGATGGCTCAGATGCGGGCGCAGGCGGCCCGGTTCGGTGCCGACCTACGCCCGCAGGACGTCGAGTCCGTCGACCTCGCCGGGGATATCAAGACGGTGACGGTGGACGGTCAGACCTACTCCGCCCGCACCGTGGTGCTGGCCACCGGATCGGCGGCCCGGTACCTGAACCTGCCGGACGAGCAGCGGCTGATCGGACGGGGCGTGTCGGCCTGTGCCACCTGCGACGGATTCTTCTTCAAGGGGCGCGATATCGCGGTGGTCGGCGGCGGCGACTCCGCCATGGAGGAAGCCACCTTCCTGACGCGATTCGCCGATACGGTGACGATCGTGCATCGCCGGGACTCGTTCCGCGCCAGCGCCATCATGCTCGACCGGGCCCGGCAGGACCCGAAGATCCGCTGGGCCACCAATAGTGAGGTGGTCGGCGTGAACGGCGATCTCACCGTCGAGTCGCTGACGCTGCGCGACACCGCCACCGGCCAGCAGCGCACCCTGGATGCCACTGGCCTGTTCCTGGCCATCGGGCACGACCCGCGCTCGGAGTTGTTCCGCGATCAGGTGGCCACCGACGACGCCGGCTACGTGCTGGTCGGCGCGGCGGCGGGCGGTGCCGGCGGCACCGCGGGGACGGCGACCTCGGTGCCCGGCGTGTTCGCCTGCGGCGACCTGGTGGACCACACCTACCGGCAGGCCATCACCGCCGCGGGCACCGGCTGCTCGGCCGCGCTGGACGCCCAGCACTACCTCGCCACGCACGGCGCGACCAGCGCGGACCACGGTGCCGCCGCCGACCGACCCGGCGGTGACGAGGGTTCCGGCGACGGAGCCGCAGACCCGGCCCGGCCGGAGCTGGACCGGGTCGGCTGACCCCACCGGCCGACCACCGCACTTCCCCACACCAGACCTATTCGGAACAGACACAGCGACAAGCACACAGAAAGGCACCATCCATGGCCACCAAGGACGTCACCGACGCCACCTTCACCGAAGAGGTTCTGCAGTCCGACAAGCCCGTCATCGTGGACTTCTGGGCCACCTGGTGCGGGCCGTGCCGCAAGGTCTCCCCGCTGCTCGAGGAGATCGCCGACGAGCACGCCGACAAGGTGCGCGTGGTCAAACTGGACATCGACGCCAACCCGCAGACCTCCCAGGCGTACCAAATCCTGTCCATCCCCACGATGCTGGTGTTTTCGGGCGGCAAGCCCGTCAAGCAGGTGGTCGGAGCCAAGCCGAAGGCCGCGCTGCTGGCCGAGTTCGGGGACGTGCTGTCCTGATCCGGAGGGTCCCGACCGGATTCGTCCGGGACACCGCGCGGCCCCCTGTCTGGTGTATTCCAGATGGTGCTATTGCCCTCGTCCGGGCAGACCGGCTCCGGCTTCGTCACACCCGGTTCGGTGCCCCGCACCCCGCGCGGAGGGGCACAATGTCAAGGGTCGGCCACCCGAGGCCAGCATCCGGGATCGGCGGGGGAGCGACCCTGCGAGCCGGGCCCCGGTGACCGGCGGGTCGCCGCGCGCCGCGCGGATGGTGGCCGCGGGAGACGACCCACGGACGAGGGAGCGGAATGCTGCAACGCGGGGATCGGGACGCCCAGGTGGTGTCCCTGCGAACCTCGCTTGCGACGCTCGGGTTGCTGCCGCCGCGCACCTCGCCGGCGCCGGCCGGGATGGATCCGCTGCTGTTCGACGAGAACGTCGACGCCGCGGTTCGTGCCTTCCAGCAGCGCCGTGGCCTGATCGCGGACGGTCGCGTCGGCCCGACCACGGAGCGAGAGCTGGTGGCGGCCCGCTGGACACTCGGTGATCGAACGCTGTCCTACACGCTCTCGGCTCCCATGTCCGGGGACGACGTGATGGCGCTGCAGTTGCGGCTCGCGGAACTCGGCTACGACGCCGGCCGCCCGGACGGGCTGTTCGCCGGTCAGCTGGACGCCGCGGTGCGGGAGTTCCAGCGGCACCGCGGGCTGCCCGACGACGGCGTGTTCGGGCCGGAGACGCTGCACGAGCTGCAGCGCATCGCGCCGATGGCTACCGGGGGCCGCCCGCAATACCTGCGGGAGATCGAGCAGCTCCGGCAGTCCGGCCCGAGGCTGGGCGGCAAGTGCATCGTGATCGACCCCGCGCACGGCGGCGACGACCCCGGATGGGTCTCCGACGGGGTCCGCGCCGCCGACCTGACGCTGGATCTGGCCCACCGGCTGCACGCCCGGATGGTCGCCACCGGCGTCGAGACCTACTTCACCCGGGGGGCGCACCAGAACCCCAGCCAGGCGGAACGGGCCAGCCTGGCCAACCACTTCAACGCCGATTTGCTGCTGAGCCTGCATGTGGACGGCTCGCCGTCGCCGCACGCGGCGGGGATCGCCACCTTCCACTTCGGCACCGACACCGGGAACACCTCCTCCGCCGGCGAGGTGTTGGCCGAGCTGGTGCAACGCGAACTGGTCGCCCGCACCGGCATGATCGACTGCAGGGTGCACCACCGGCCGTGGGAAATCCTGCGGCGCACCCAGATGCCGGCCGTGCAGGTGGAGATCGGCTACCTGTCCAACCCGACCGACCGGGCCCGGCTGATCGACGAGTCGTTCCGGGACCGGGTGGCCGATGGCCTGCTGGTGGCCATCAAACGGCTGTACCTGGACGGCCGGGACGACCGGCCCACCGGTACCTTCACCTTCGGCGACCTGCTGGACTACGAGCGCTCGGTCCGCAGTTCCTGATCGGGCTCGGGACCCCGCACGAACCCACCACGCGCATGGATCAACGTGCCTGGCATGCGTGAAATTCGTCCCAGCAGTCGCACCCGTCACGTTTTTGCCACGATCATGCACGCGGGCGTGCGCGGTGACGGATCCGTCGGGATGCGCCCGCCGGTAGACTGCGGCCGTGCCCGGCGACCAGCCGACCGGCCGGGCTGGTCACCATCCGTCACCACCGGTTCTCCTCGAAGGTGCATCTCATGACAGGCAACAGCCTCGACCCGTACGTTGCGCGCTACGCCGCGCGCACGGCAGGGATGCGCGCGTCCGCAATCCGGGCACTGTTCTCGGTGGCGAGCCGGCCGGAGGTCGTGTCGTTGGCCGGTGGCATGCCGTACCTGCAGTCGTTGCCGCTGGAGGCGCTGGCCGCCCAGGCTTCCCGGCTGATCGCCGAGGATGGCACGGTCGCGCTGCAATACGGTTCCGGGCAAGGGATTCCGGCGCTGCGCGAGCAGATCTGCCAGGTGATGGCGCTGGAGGGTATCGCCGCGCATCCGGACGACGTGGTGGTAACGGTCGGCTCACAGATGGCCCTGGACCTGGTGACTCGCATCTTCTGCGACCCCGGTGATGTGGTGCTCGCCGAGGCTCCGTCGTACGTCGGGGCGTTGAGCATCTTCGCCGCCTATCAGGCGCCGGTGGTGCACGTCGCGATGGACGAGCACGGGCTGGTGCCGGACGCGTTGCAGGCGGCGATCGAGAGCTGCCGAGCCGCCGGGCGCACCGTCAAGTTCCTGTATACGATTCCGAACTTCCACAACCCCGCCGGGGTGACGATGGCCGCGGACCGGCGCACCCGGGTCGCGGAGATCTGCCGCGCCGCCAACATTGCCATCATCGAGGACAATCCTTATGGCCTCTTAGGTTTCGACGACACGGTATACCGGGCGATTCGCGCCGACGATGCCGACAACGTGATCTATCTTGGGTCGTTCTCCAAGACCTTCGCGCCTGGGCTGCGGGTCGGGTGGGCGCTCGCTCCGCACGCCGTCCGGGAGCGACTGGTGTTGGCCAACGAGGCAGCCACCCTGAACCCGCCGGTCTTCAACCAGATGATGATCTCGCAATACCTGGCGAACTTCGACTGGAAGTCGCAGATCAAGGCCTACCGGCAGACCTATGCGCAGCGACGTGACGCGATGCTCGCGGCGCTGGAGACGCACATGCCCGAGGGAGCCACCTGGACCGTTCCGGACGGCGGATTCTACGTCTGGCTCACCCTGCCGGAGGGATTCGACACCACCGCGATGCTGCCCCGAGCGGTCGGCGCTCGGGTCGCCTACGTTCCCGGAACCGCCTTCTACTCTGACGGTTTCGGCACTCGGCAGGCGCGGCTGTCGTTCTGCTTCCCCACCGCAGAGCGCATCACGGAGGGGGTGCGCCGGCTGGCCGGCGTGCTGGACGGCGAGTTGGAGGTCATGCGGACCTTCGGTGCCGGATTCCCCTCCGGCGCTCGGCCATCGCTCGGTTCGGACGCTCCGGCACCGGACACCGCCTGAGGGCCCAGGCCCCGCACAGCAAGGATTCGCACATGGACGCTCGGCACGTGATGGTGCTCGCCGGTGGCTTGTCGCACGAGCGTGAGGTGTCGCTGCGATCCGGCTCCCGCCTGGCGCAGGCGCTGCGTCAGGTGGGGCACGACGTCACGGTGCGCGACGCCGACGACACGCTGCTGGACTGGGTCGGGGCACATCACCCGGACGCTGCGATCATAGCGCTGCACGGTGGTCGGGGCGAGAATGGCGCCGTACAGACGGTTCTCGAACTGGCTGGGGTGCCGTTCGTGGGAACCGCGGCGCACGAGTGCCGCTTGGCGTGGGACAAGGCCACCGCGAAGGTGTTGCTGCGGCGCGCGGGTTTTGTGACTCCCAGGTGGGTCACGTTGTCGCACAGCTCGTTTCGGGACATGGGGGCGGCGGGCTTGGTCGCCGCGGTGGCTCGCGAGCTGGCGTTCCCGCTGCTCCTCAAGCCGCACCAGGGCGGCTCGGCGTTGGGCACCGCCCTGGTGCGCGATCCCGACCAGCTGCCGGCCGCGCTGGTGGGCTCGTTCGCGTACGGCGACGTGGTGCTGGTGGAGGAGTACGCCGCCGGCACGGAGGTGGCGGTGACGGTGATCGAGGGCGACGACGGACCGGTGGCGCTGCCCGCGGTGGAGATCGTGCCGCCTGGCGACATCTTCGACTACGAGGCTCGATACACCGCCGGTACCACCACGTATCACACGCCGGCTCGTCTGGACTCGGAGCTCGATGCGGCGGTCGCGGAGCTGGCGGTCGCGGCCCACCGGGTGCTCGGGCTCCGCGACGTGTCCCGCACCGACGTGATCGTCACCGCCGATGGCCGGGCACAGTTCCTGGAGGTGAATGTCTCGCCGGGCCTGACCGAAACCTCGATGCTGCCGATGGCGGTCGCGACCGCCGGCCGCGATCTCGGCGAGACCTACGCGGAGTTGGCCGAGCGGGCCATCGCGCGGGCGGCGGATCGGACCGCGGCGATCTGATCGGGCCGATGACGCGCCCGCACCGTTGTTGAAACACGCTGTGCTGCACCGTGTTTCGTCGGATTGCTAGCATGGCACGGGTCCGTGTGACGACAGTATCGTCACCGTGACGTTTTGCGGTTGTGTCGGCCTATGTCATTTCCGGGTGCCACTCCGACCAACACCGGGGTCCGACACCGATCGATCCCGCCGGACCCCGACGATGTCGCGATCTCGGGCCTGCTGGGTGGCTCCACCGGCAGCGGGAACGATCAGCCGGTCGCCTCGGCACCAGTGACGGCCTGGTCGGCCCGGGAATCCGGCGCCGTCCCGCCGCGGGCCCCCGCCACGCTGGGTGCGATGATCCCCACGATGCGCTCCAGGTCGTCGACGGTCGCGAACTCGATGGAAATCTTGCCCTTGCGCCGGCCCAGCTCCACCCGGACCTTGGTGTCGAATGCGTCCGACAGCCGGTTCGCCAGATCCTGCACGCCGGGCATGGTCATCTTGCGGGGGGCCGAACGGCTGCGCCCGGGAGTACGCCGGCCAAGCAGCGTCACGGCCTCCTCGGTACCGCGCACCGACAGCCCTTCGGCAACGATCCGAGTCGCGAGTTCCTCCTGGTCGCCAGGATCGGTCAGGGACAGCAGCGCCCTGGCGTGCCCCGCCGATAGCACGCCGGCGGCGACCCGGCGCTGCACCGGCACCGGCAGCCCGAGCAACCGGATGGTGTTGGAGATGACGGGCCGGCTCCGGCCGAGCCGTGACGCCAGCTCGTCGTGGGTGACGTCGAACTCCTGCAGCAGCTGCTGGTAGGCGGCGGCCTCTTCCAACGGGTTGAGGTTGCTGCGGTGGATGTTCTCCAGCAAGGCGTCGCGCAACAGGTCCGCGTCCTCGGTGCGCCGGACGATCGCGGCGATGGTATCGACGCCGGCGCGTTGCGCGGCCCGCCAGCGGCGCTCACCCATCACCAGTTCGTAGCCGCCGTTGACCGGCCGTACCACGACGGGCTGCAGCAGGCCGAACTCGCGGATGGAGTGCGCCAGCTCGTTCAGCGCGTCCTCGTCGAACACCGTACGCGGGTTCTTGGGGTTGGGCCGAATGTCGGCGACCGGTACCTCTTGATAGTGCGGTGCGGAAGGGTCCGCGGCGGCGGGCGCTCCCGGCCCGGCAGCGGCGTCGGCTCCGGCGGCATCGGCTCCTGTCCCGGCGGCCGTCCCTGGCAACCCCGTGCCCGGCCCGAGCGAATGCTCGTCCGATTGGCGTGGTGTATCCGGTTCCGTGCTGACCGGGCCGGCGGGCGGTGGCCCACCCAGGAACACGTCCGACACCGTGCTGGTGGGCGGGCCGGTCGGGATCAGCGCGGCCAGGCCTCGCCCGAGGCCACCCCGTGACTTGCTCATCAAGACTCCTTCGCGCCGCGATCGGCGATCTCTCGTGCCGCATCCAGGTAACTCATCGCCCCGCGGGAACCCGGGTCGTAGGTCAACACCGACTGGCCATAACCGGGGGCCTCGGACACCTTGACGGACCGCGGCACCACGGTCGTGAGTACCTTCGACCCGAAGTGCGTCCGGACCTCCTGCGCCACCTGATCCGCGAGCTTGGTGCGACCGTCGTACATCGTCAACAGGATGGTGGAGACGTCGATGTCGGGGTTCAAGTGCTGCCGGATCATGTCGATATTGCGCAGCAACTGGCCCAACCCCTCCAGCGCGTAGTACTCGCACTGGATCGGAATCAGCACCTCCCGCGTGGCGACCATGGCGTTCACGGTCAGCAGGCCCAGGGACGGAGGGCAGTCGATGAAGACATAGTCGTAGGCGGCGTCCGCGGTGTGGATCTCCTCCAGTGCCTTACGCAGCCGAGTCTCGCGGGCCACCAGGGAGACCAACTCGATCTCCGCGCCGGCCAGATCGATGGTGGCCGGGATGCAGCCGAGGCGCGGCGCGTCCGGACAGGTCTGGATCGCCTCCGCGGCCGAGATGTCACCGAGCAGCACGTCGTAGATGGACGGCGTCCCGGACGTACGGACGGCTCCGAGCGCGGTGCTCGCGTTGCCCTGCGGATCCAGGTCGACCACCAGCACGTGCAGCCCGGCCAGCGCCAGTGCGACGCCGATGTTGACGGTGGTGGTGGTCTTACCGACACCACCTTTCTGATTGGCCACACAAAACACCCGGCGGTGGCGGGGGCGCGGCATGGTGACGTCCCCGCTGCGGACCTCCAGCGCCTGCCTCGCCGCACGAGCGATGGGCGTGTCGTCGGCCAGGATGTCGTCGTCGGGTGACGATGTTTCACGTGAAACCGTCAGAGCGTCGTCCACCGACCCCCTCCTTCGCTCGTCACCGCGCCACCCGTTCGTGATGGAAGGCTACGCGCCCCCGCCGACGATCACGTATCGCGAACCGCGCTCGTTCTGCGTCATCCAGTCGCTGTTTCACGTGAAACACGGGCACTCACGTCAGCACACCATACGGGAGCCCGGGGTGGGTCCACCCCGCCGGCCCGCGCCGCCGCGCCAGGCTCGGACCCATCCGCGCGCCCTAGAATGAGTCGGTGCACCAGGGCAGGCCCAGCGCCACCGCGTTCTCTGCGGCTCGCCATCGGGCCACCCACCAAGTGGTCGAGGGCGGAGCCGTGCTACGTGACCCGCTGGCGATACCCGTCCTGGGGATCCCGGCGGCGACACTTCGCGAGGACGCCTCCGCGCATCCAGAACGCGGCTCGATGCGCTGGTTCATCTGTGCGCGCAGCCGATTCGCCGAGGACTGCGTCGCCGACACGGTCCGCCATGGGCCCAGTCAGTTGGTCATTCTCGGAGCCGGTCTGGACACCTTCGGCTACCGACACGGCTGGCCCGGGCTCCGCGTGGTTGAGATCGATCACCCCGATACTCAGCGATGGAAGCTGGACCGACTGCTCGCGGCCGGCATCGATCCCTCGCCGGTTCGCCACTACTCTCTCGACTTCGAACGGGACGACCTGTCGGGCGCGCTGGGCCGGGTCGTCGATGCCGATTCACCGGTTCTTGTCTGGTGGCTCGGTGTCACGCCCTATCTGACGCGGGAGGCCATTCGGGCCACCCTCGCAGCCTTGGCGACGATGGCGTCAACGGGCGCGCAATCTGCACCGGCCGGGGTGGCGGTGGTCCTCGACCACGCCTCACCCATCTCGGGAACCAGACCGGAGCACCAGGCTGCCATGAGACGCCCGAGAGCCCGGGCGGCCGCCGTCGGTGAGCCATGGCTATCCGAGTTCGAGCCGGGAGACATGACTGGGGAACTTCGGCGTGCCGGGTTCGATCAGGTGCTCCCGATCGACGAGCGGGCCGTCATCCGGCGAGCACTCGACGGGGCCGTCACCACGGAAGCGATCCGCTCGTCGACAGTCGGCGGTGCGCCGGCTGGGGGCGAACCGACTGGTGGAACGGCAGTCGCAGTGCCTCGGCCGACACATCTGATGTTGGCGACGCGTCACTGGAATACGCACGGCCTGGCCCGGTAGCCACCCGGGCGTGACCCCCCGCGCGGCTGGAACACCGACAGCCTGGCCCGGTAGCCACCCGGTCGTGACCCCCCGCGCGGCTGGAACACCGACAGCCCGGCCCGGTAGCCACCCCGGTGTGGCCGCCCCGTGCCGCTGTGTTTCACGTGAAACACAGCTCGAGCGTGCACGGTGCCGGGAAGGCGTGGGCCGTGCCAGGTAGCCCGATCACCCGCTCTTGGGACGCGGCACCCGCCGGGCCTCGCCACAGTCCAGGGGATCGCACTCGTCCAGGCAGCGCGCACACCGGTGCCGGGCGACTCCCTCCGGACGCTTCCGAACGGCGCTCTGCCAAGTGTCGCCTGCGGTGCACATGCCGTGCCTCGACGTTCCTCGGCCGCCGGGCCCGTGGGTCTTCGAGCACTGGGACCTCGTTGAGCCCGACCGACGTTCCCCGGCCGCCGGACCCGTGGGGTGCCAGGCGCCCGTGCCCTGCCATGCCCGCTCTCCAGGGTCCGGACGCACCTCACCCACCCGCCACCGCACCACCCGACCGGCTGGCGCGGCCGCCGCAGATCACCGCTGCGGTGCAGGCGCCCATCCGGGCCGGAGCGCTGGACGGCCATCGCGGCCCCCGGCCCGTCCTACGCATCGCCATGCCGCTGCTTCCTCTGTCGGAGCACGGACGCCCCCGCCGCGCACCGCCCACCGCGACTCCGGCGTGCCACCACTGCGGAAGTGCACGGACGAGGACCGGCCGGGGCGAGCCGACGCCCCGGGCCCACTGCCTCTGTCCGTCACTCGGAGCAGGGGCGCAGTCACGCCGCCGGAGCCGCCCCATGTACCGATCGGCGCCAGCCCTGAGCCATGGTGCGCTTCCGAACAACCAAGTCCACCGGGGCCACCGAGTGTCACGGGCATCACCGGGGCCACAGGGACACAGGGCCACAGCGCCACAGGGACCAACGGGGCCACAAGCACCGGGGGTGCCACAGGATCCAGAGGCACACGGGGACCACGGGAACCAGAGGCACACGGGGGCCACGGGAGCACCGGCCACCACCGAATCCCGCCCGGGCTCCACCGGCCTGTTTCACGTGAAACAGCCACGCGACCGTCACATGGGCAGTCAGTCGAAGACACGTCCCAGGATCACGTCCTCGTCACCTCGGCCGAGCTCGACGAACCCCAGGTGCCGGTAGAAGCCGATCGCCCGCGCGTTTCGGGTGCCGACGCCCAGGTGCACACCGGGCGACCTGGCCGCCTCGAGCTCCGCCCACAGCCGCTCCATCATCCGCCGACCCCAGCCGCCGCTCTGCCAGCGGGGGAGCAGGTCGATGTGCAGGTGTGACGGGTAGACATCGATAATCTCCGGTGGTGCTGCCGGTGGTGGGTGCCGGATCCAGTCCAGCAACCAGCCATCCGCCCGGCCGGCCGGCACTGGGGCGTCGCGATACCGCTCCCGCAGCGCCGGCCACCACCGCTCCTCGCATTCCCGGTGAAACGCAGTGGTGTCCAGCGCACCCAGCACATACCCTTCGGCGCCCGAGCCGTCGTCCACCACGAACGCGAACTGGGGCCGCAGTGCCAGGTAGGGGCCGACGAAGACGTCGCCGAGCAAATCCGGATTCCGATACCGCCCGGTCGCGTCCTGGCCGGAGTCTCCGGTGCGCAGGCACACCTCATACAGCGCCTGGCGGTCGGCCGGCCGATACCGGCGGATCACGCCCGCCGCGTCACCGGATCCGGGCCCAGTCACGGCCGAGCCACGGCACCGACGAAGTACTCGCCGTCCAGCAGCACCGATCCGCCGATCTCCTCGGCCAGCTGCTGGGCGGTGAAGTACCGCTTGTACACCCGGTGCCGGGAGCCGTCGTTCAGTGTCCGTTGCTGCCAGCCCTCCGCCGGGGTGCCCGGCCGGCGGGCCGCATCGACCACCACCAGTTCGGCCGCGACTCGTCGTGCCTGGACCAGGAAGGCGCTCCGCTCGGCCGGGCCGAGGTGCCCGTAGAAGTGGCCGGTGAATACCCGATCGAACGCGCCGTCGGCGAAGGGCAGCCCCAGCGCGTCGCCCACCATCGCCACACCGGCCGGCAGTCGCGACTGCGCGATCGAAACCATGGCCGAGCTCTGGTCCAGCCCAACCACCAGCCCCCGCAGATGACGGGTCAAAAAGCCTGTGCCGCAAGCGATATCAAGTGTTTTGGCAGATGGCAGGGCCTTGGTCGCGGCAACGAGCCGTTGGACGTCGCGTTGCCAACCGGGGCGATCCCGCTCCGCGAACAGTCCCTCGCCGGTGTACCACTGATCGTATTCGGCCGCCCTGCGGTGGTAGTAATCCGCGGTGGCCGCATCGCGCGCGAACGTGGGCTCGGGGCTGGGATCTGTGACCACGTCCCCAGTATTCAACATGCGCCGATTCGCTACCCGGCTCACGACGAGAAAGGCGCTACCGGTTTCGCGGTCGTCCGGGTCGATCCGATCGCCGACCGACCACGACGGTAACCGGCTCATCCCACTCCGCGCCGATGGTCCGCACGGTCACATCGACGATGCCCGCGACACGCACCGCCACCCGATCCCGCTGTACCTCTGCCGCAGCCGACGCGCCCTTGAGGGCCAGCAGCGTTCCGCCCGGACGCAGCAGCGGGGCGGTCCACCCGGCCAGCCTGGCCAGCGGCGCCACCGCGCGAGCCGTCACCACATCCGCCCCACCCACCGCATCGACGGCATCCTCCGCACGGGCGCGCACCACTCGACAGCCGGCTAGGCCGAGCTCACCGAGCACCTCGGTCAGGAAGGTGCTGCGCCGCAGCAGCGGCTCCACCAGCTCGAGCCGCAGGTCCGGCCGCGCCAGCACGAGCGGAATCCCGGGCAGCCCCGCGCCGCTGCCGACATCCACCACTCGGACCCCGGTGGGCACCAGTTCACCCAGCACCGCGCAGTTCAGCAGGTGTCGACTCCACAGCCGATCCGGCTCCCGAGGGCCGATCAACCCGCGCCGCACCCCGGGCCCGGCGAGCAACTCCGCGTACCTGCGCGCCAGCCCGATGTGCGCGCCGAACACCGCCGGCGCAATGTCCGGTTCCGCCTCCACGTGCGGTGTCGTCAGCCCGCAGGGGACACGACGACGCGGCGGTGCGGCTCCTCGCCTTCGCTCGACGACGTGGCACCGGCCACCGTCGCGACCGCGTCGTGCACCACCTTGCGCTCGAACGGGTTCATCGAGCCCAGTTTCACCGGACTACCGGACGCGACCACCTGCTCCGCCGTTTCCCGGCCCAGCTCGGTCAGCTCCGCGCGACGCTTGGCCCGGAAGCCCGCGATGTCCAGCATCAGCCGGGAACGCTGACCGGTCTCCACGCCGGCCGCCAACCTGGTCAGCTCCTGCAGTGCGTCGAGCACCTCGCCGCGCTCGCCGACCAGCTTCTCGATGTCCCCGTCACCGATCACGGACACCACGGCCCGCTCACCCTCGACGTCCAGGTCGATATCCCCGTCGTAGTCCAGGATGTCCAGCAGCCGCTCCAGATAGTCGCCCGCTGCGTCACCCTCGGCAACCAGGTCGTCGCGCGCCTCGTCGGCGGCCTCGGGACCGGAATCCGAATCGTCCGAACCAGAGTCGGCCGCGTCGGCCGCGTCCTCGACCGCCGCGGGCTCACTGCCGGTGCGGGCACTCGCGTGCTCGGCGACCGTCGCCGTATCGGTGACGGTGTCGACGGGCACCGCCCCGGTTGTTACCGCAGCCTCGTCGATCGCCTGCGTCCCAGTACTTTCCGTCATCGCTTGATCCTCTTCCTGGTGTGCCGCCCATCGTCGGGCGGAAGCTCTCGATCCGGCGGCCGCGGGGCAATCCCGCTCGGCGCGACCGGGCGCCGCTCGGGCTCAGCGTCGACCGGGTTTGCGCTTGCGCGCATTGCCACCCGGCCGGCTCGGCTTGGCTCCGGGGCGTGGCGTGCGAGGCCCGTTGTCGCTGATCATCCCCGGCGGTGGGTCCTCCGATGCGGCGGTCGACCCGGCGGAGCCGGCCGAACCCGATTCGCCGGATCCATCGGCGGAGCCGTCCCGATCCACCGGCGACGGCTGGATCACCGACCGCTGCGACGGCTTCGATTTCTGGGGCTTGGCACCCGGTTTTGGTGTGGAGAAGGTGGTGGACTCCTTGGCCGCCTCGACCACCTGCGCCTCTTCGGCGTGCTTGCGGTCCTGGATGCGGTGCGCCACCGCGAGCTGACCGAAGGTCCAGAAGTTATTGGCAAGCCAGTAGAACAGCAGCGCCAGGGGGTAGAACGCTCCGATGAACAGCACGCCGGCCGGGAAGACGTACAGCATCAGCTTTTGCATGATGGCCATCTGGCCGGTGGCAGCGGTGCCGGTCTGAGCCTGTCGGGCAATCGACTTACGCGAGGACAGGTGCGTGGCCACGGCCGCGAGGATCATCAGCGGAATCCCGACCCACAGCATCGTCTCGCGGGTCGAGCCCAAATCCGCCAGCGAGGTGACCAGGGGGTCGGTCGATGTCGCAGGCATCGTCAGGTGCGCCGACAGCGACGCCCCGCCGAACAGCAACGCGTCGTGGAACGAGTTGACGTCGCTCACCGGGAAGAAGTAGTTGTGGATCGGCGGTCCGCCATTCGCCCCGGGTCCGCCGTTATAGGCCGTGATGAAGTTCCGCAGCACGTGGAACAAGCCGATGAACGCCGGTGCCTGCAGCAGCGCCGGCAGACAGGAGGCTAACGGGTTGACCCCTGCCTCCTTGTTCAGCTTCATCATTTCTTCGGTGAGGCGCTGCCGGTCGTCCTTGTACTTCTCCCGCAGCCGCTTCATCTCCGGCTGGATGGCCTGCATCTTGAGCTGCGAGTCCATCTGCTTCATGAAGGGCTTGAACATGATGACCCGCAGGGTGAAGACCAGGAACATCACCGACAGCACCCAGGCCCACGCGTTGGAGTACGGGTTCTCCGCGCCGAACACCCCGAACAGGAAGCCGAAGATCTTGTGCCAGACCCACATGATCCCGGAGACCGGGTAGTAGATGAAGTCCAACGACCACAGGCTGAACCCGGGATCCTTCGGCTCGGCCGCCGGCGCCGCGAGAAGGCTCAGGGTGGACACACTCATACTCACGCTGCGGTACTCCCCGCTATCGATGCGCGGGCCACGGCAGGCTGCGCGGTGCACAGGTCGGTGACGGAACGACCGGCCGGCGCCGGATGTTCCGAGAAGGGGGTCGGATCGACCGGCGGGACTGTTGCGTCGGAGGCGGCCGGACGGTCCGGGTCGGTCTGGACACCATGCCATGCGCTGCGCGGCGGCGGGTAGTCGATGCCTCCGGAGCTCCACGGGTTGCAGCGCAGCAGCCGCCCCGCCGTGAGCAGCGTGCCCTTGAGCGCGCCGTGCGTGCGCAACGCCCGCACCGCGTAGCTGCTGCAGGTGGGGTAATAGCGGCAGGTGGCCGGCGTATACGGGGTGATGAACCGCTGGTAGAAGCGGATCGGCTGGATCAGCAGCCAGGCCAGCGGTGACGGACGCCGGTATTTGGCCCGGTCTGCGTGCCGATCCCCGATCTGCGTACTCAATGGGGCACGCGGATCGACGTTCGGCACGCAGGAGGGTGATTTCTCCGGCACCGGTGACGGGCGACCGCTCATGCGCACGCTCCCGGATCCGCAGCACGATCCGGTGCGGCACCTGGAGCCACGGCCCGTTCGACCCCAGCCCGGACCCGTTCGACCCCAGCCCGCCGGGCTGCGCCACGCAGCGCCGCTGCCAGGTCCGCCGACAGCTGCCGGCTCGAGGCGCCGGCAGCGGCGGGCAACGCCCGGATCACCAGGTCGGTGCCGGCGGGTAGCTCGGACAGGTGCACCCGGACCAGCGGTCGCAGCCTGCGGGTGACGCGATGTCGAACCACGGAGTTGCCGACCTTCTTGGAGACCACAAAACCGGCGCGGGCGCCGACCGGGCGGTCGGAGGGCAACAGGTGAACCACCACCGTGGGGGAGGATCCGCGGCGGCCACGACGGGTCGCCCTGGCGAAGTCCGCCGCGACGCGCAACCGGGCGGCGGCGGGCAACATGGCTGTCCGGCGAATCAGAACGAGGTCTACGCCGACAACGCGGCGCGACCCTTACGGCGTCGGGCGGCCAGGATGGCGCGGCCCGCACGGGTGCGCATGCGCAGCCGGAAGCCGTGGACCTTGGCGCGCCTGCGATTGTTCGGCTGATAGGTGCGCTTGCTCACGGTGGTGTCTCCAGTCGTGTCGTTCTGCTGCGGCGACGGTCGCCCGTGACCGCCGAGGTGTGGTGTCGATGCCCGCCGCGGCCGGCACTCCGCGCACCACCGGTTCGGCCGGGCTCGGGCGTGTCGTCCGATGAGCGTCCGCACCGACCACCACCGACACGGAGGCGGACAGCACGAAACGACCCGACGAACAGGGCGTGCCACCAGCCTACGGACCTGCGGCAGTTCAGGCAAACCAGTGCGGCCCCCGGTGCCGATATTTGTTCGCGACACGCCGACGACGGTCCTTGCCTAGCCTCAGCACTTGTGGCAAGCGAGGGAAAGTTGTTAGCGTCCGCCACGCGAGGAACGACCAGCACCACCACACGTTCACAGCGCCCGTCGGCACCACGGTGTGGCCCACCGGAGCCCCGTCACCACGAAGTTGTCCCGAATGTGGATAACTCGTGTGGATGAACGCACCTCAGTGGGCCGGCCTGGGCGGGACGGGAATCGCGGGGCGCGCGGGAGGGGCGTGCCCGGCTGCCGGACAATGGTGCTCGACCATGGCGTCGAACATGGCTTCGGCGGCGCCGTCGCCAACGGCATCCGGGCCCGAGCCCGAGCCGGTCCGACTCGTGGGATGCCCGTCCGTCCGGCAGGCATGTGCTGTGGTGAAGGGGAGGCTGCCGGTTGTCCGAGGACGGGATCGACGTCTCCGAGGACGTCTGGCGTGACGTCGTCGCGACCCTGACTCCGCAGATCTCCCGCGGCCAGCGCACGCTGCTGTCCGTCACCCGGCCGATCGGCGCGGTCGCCAGCACCGTGCTACTCGCTGCGCCGTCCGACCTGGTGCGCAACGCCATCGAACGCGACCTGCGGGAGGCCGTGACCGGCGCGTTGTCCGAGCGGCTGCGAAGAACCGTTTCACTCGCGGTGACGACAGACCCGTCGCTGGCCCCGGACCCGGCGCCGGGACAGGATTCGGTCACGACGCCGCGCCTGTTGGACGGGCACGCCCAGGCTGGGACCGCCGTCAACGGCGCACCCATCAACGGCGCACCCATCAACGGTCGCCCGGTTGCGCCCGGCCCATCCCTCGCCGGCCCCGTCACCGCCGATTTCACCACCGGCAGGGATCTTGCTGCCGAACCCGAACGTCACTCTGATCCGGCACCCGGCGCCGAGGCGACGCCGACAGACGAGGACGACGAAGACGACGCCACGGTGATCCCACTATGGGGTGGCAATTCCGGGCGCCGCGCCGGTCCGCCGCCGAGTGCCGCCGAGACCCGCCTGAATGAGAAGTACACCTTCGAGACGTTCGTGATGGGCGGCTCCAACCGGTTCGCGCACGCCGCCGCGATCGCGGTGGCCGAGGCCCCGGCGCAGAGCTACAACCCGCTGTTCATCTGGGGCGACTCCGGCCTGGGCAAGACGCATCTGCTGCACGGCATCGGGCACTACGTGCAAAAGCTCTACCCGGGCGCCCGCGTGCGGTATGTCTCCAGCGAGGAGTTCACCAACGATTTCATCAACTCGCTGCGCGATGACCGCAAGGAGGCCTTCCGCCGCCGGTACCGCAACGTCGACGTGCTGCTGCTGGACGACGTGCAGTTCCTGGAGGGGAAGGAGGGCACCCAGGAGGAGTTCTTCCACACCTTCAACACGCTCTACAACGCCAACCGGCAGATCGTCATCTCCTCCGACCGGCCCCCGAAGCGGCTGGAGACCCTGGAGGACCGGGTCCGCACCCGATTCGCCTGGGGCCTGATCACCGACATCCAGCCGCCTGAGCTGGAGACCCGGATCGCGATCCTGCGCAAGAAGGCCTCGCTGGACCGGTTGGAGGTCCCCGACGATGTGCTGGAATTCATCGCCAGCCGGATCGAGCGCAACATCCGGGAGCTGGAGGGCGCGCTGATCCGCGTCACCGCCTTTGCCTCCCTCAATCGGCAGCCGGTGGACCTCGCGCTCGCCCAGGTGGTGCTGCGTGACCTGATCCACGACGCGATGACCGCCGACATCGACGCGGCCACCATCATGGCGGTGGTCGCCGACTACTTCGCGCTGTCCATCGACGACCTGTGCGGGGCCAGCAAGACCAAGCACATCGCCAGCGCCCGGCAGATCGCCATGTACCTGTGTCGAGAGCTCACCGAGCTGACGCTGCCGGCGATCGGCAAGACGTTCGGCGGGCGAGACCACACCACGGTGATGCACGCGGCCAAGAAGATCCGGCTGGAGATCACCGAGCGGCGGCAGACGTACGAGTGCGTGCAGGAGCTGACCGCCCGCATCCGTGACCAGGTCCGCCGCTGATCCCCGTCACCGCGGCCGCGCCACCTCACCGGACGCCGCCCAGCACCCGTGACCGTTTCGTCACCAACGTGACCGCCGACACATAGGTCATGCACATCCTGTGGACAACTCTGTGGATGGCTGGGGACAACTCTGCTGCCGCCGCACAGCGCACACACCACCGGCCGCCGCATCCCCACCCGTGCACGGGGCGCGCGCGGGTTGTCCCGACACCGTCCCGACCGGCGACACGCCCGCCGTCCAGCGGCGATGCCCGTCGGTCCACACCATCCACAGCACCTACTACGCCTACTGTTATTTCTCTCCTAGAAATCAACTACGTCCTAGGGCCTGGGGACAACCTCCCGGGCCGGCCAGGCATGATCGGCATGCGAGCACCCGCGCCCCAAACCCCGGGGATGACGGGCCGTCGTTTTGGTCGTACGGTGAGACGCCGCACCCTGCGCGGTGCGTCAAGCGAGCGAAAGGACCGTCCATGAAGTTCCGCGTCGCCCGCGAGGATCTCGCCGACGCCGTGGCCTGGGTGGCCCGGTCGCTGCCGAGCCGCCCGCCGGTCCCCGTGCTCGGCGGAATCCTGCTCACCGTCGACGGATCCACGCTCTCCGTGGCGGGGTTCGACTACGAGGTATCCACCCGGGCCGAGCTGTCTGTCGACGCCGAGACCGCGGGCAAGGTCTTGGTGTCCGGCCGGCTGTTGTCGGAGATCACCCGGTCGCTACCGGCCAAGCCGGTGGACGTCGAGGTCGACGGGGCCAAGGTCGCGATCCGCTGCGGCTCCGCCAGGTTCGCGCTGCCCACCATGCCGGTGGAGGACTACCCGGCGCTGCCGGACATGCCGGGCGCCTCCGGCACGGTGCCGGCCGCCGAGTTCGCCGAGGCCGTGGTGCAGACGGCGGTCGCGGCGGGCCGGGACGACACGCTGCCGATGCTCACCGGGATCCGGGTGGAGATCGAGGGCGAGAAGCTGACACTGGCGGCCACCGACCGGTTCCGCCTGGCCGTGCGGGAGCTCGGCTGGACACCGGACGCGCCGGATATCTCCACGGCGGTGTTGGTGCCCGCCCGCACCCTGGCCGAGGCAGCGCGCAGCATGGCCGGCGAGTCCACCGTGACCATCGCATTGGGCGATGGCCTGGTCGGTTTGCAGGCCGGCGGCCGGCGCACCACCGTGCGGCTGCTGGACGTGGAGTTCGTCAAGTACCGCTCGCTGCTGCCCAGCGAGCACACCACGACGGTGACGGTGCCGGTGGCCGAGCTGTCCGAGGCGATCAAGCGCGTCGCGCTGGTCACCGACCGGGGGCATCACCTGCGCATGCAGGTCAGCGAGGGGGCACTGGGGCTCGCGGCGGGCGGCGACGACGAGGGCAGCGCCGAGGAGGAGCTGGCCGTCGAGGCCGACGGCGCCGAGCTGCTGATCGCGTTCAACCCCGGTTACCTGCTGGACGGGCTGGCCGTGGTGCACACCGAGCAGGTACGGCTGGCCTTCACCACGCCCGGCCGTCCGGCGCTGCTGCTGCCGGTGCCCGCTTCTGGGGGCGACGCTGGGGGCGATTCCGCGGCGGACCCGGCCTACCGGTATCTGGTGATGCCCGCCCGGCTGCCCGGCTGAGGACGCCTCCTGGTCCGGCCGGCTGGGCGCAGTGGGCGCAGCGCCGATGGAAGTGGCATCGTCACCGATAGCACCCGGACACGGAAGGTAGAGAACATGCAGCTGGGACTCATCGGCCTGGGCAAGATGGGCAGCAACATGGCCGAGCGGCTGCGGCTAGCCGGCCACGAGGTGGTCGGCTACGACCGCAACCCGGACGCCCCCCGCACCGTCGCCTCCCTGCCGGAGCTGGTGGCGGCGCTGCACGCGCCGCGCGCGGTGTGGGTGATGGTGCCCTCCGGGGAGCCGACCCGCGCGACCGTGGCCGACCTGATCGAGGTCCTGGAGCCGGGCGACATCATCGTTGACGGCGGCAATTCCCGGTACACCGACGACCAGGTGCACGCCGCTTCGGCCGCGGACAAGGGCATCCGGTACATCGACGCCGGTGTCTCCGGCGGGGTGTGGGGGCTGCAGGAGGGCTACGCCCTGATGGTGGGTGGTGACGCCGACGCCGTCGCCGTCGTCCAGCCGGTGTTCGACGCGCTTAAGCCCGCCGGGGAGGGGGGCTTTGTGCATGCCGGTCCGGTCGGTGCCGGACACTTCACCAAGATGGTGCACAACGGTATCGAGTACGGGATCATGCAGGCCTACGGCGAGGGCTATGCGCTGATGAAGTCCGTGGACCTGGTGCCGGATGCCGACAAGGTGGTCGCCTCGTGGCAGCAGGGCACGGTGATCCGGTCCTGGCTGCTGGACCTGCTGGTGCGGGCGCTGCAGGCAGACCCCGGGCTGGCGAGCATCCGGGACTATGCGCAGGACTCCGGCGAGGGGCGCTGGACGATCGAGGCGGCGATCCAGAATGCGGTGCCGCTGCCGGTGATCACCGCGGCGCTGTTCGCCCGGTTCGCTTCCCGGCAGGACGAGTCGGTGGCCATGAAGGTGGTGGCCGCGCTGCGCAACCAGTTCGGGGGGCACGCGGTCGGCAAGGAAGGCTCGGACGCGCCGGTCCCGATCAGCTGAGCGTGGATCAACTCCTCCGACATGCACGAACGTGGCGGCTGAGGGGCTGGTGTGACTGGTGGGACGAACTTGGTGCATGCGGCAGATGTTGATCCACGCGGGCGGTCAGGCGGGACGAGGCGAGCGCTTCGTCCGTCAACGGTGACGGGGTGGTGACGGGGTCGTGTACATCCGGCACCTGTCGGTGTCCGACTTCCGCTCCTGGGAGCATGCCGAATTGCCGCTGGCACCGGGTCCGACCGTGCTGGTGGGGCACAACGGCGCCGGCAAGACCAACCTGGTGGAGGCGGTCGGCTACCTGGCCACCCTCGGCTCGCACCGGGTCGCCACCGACGCCCCGCTGATCCGGCGCGGTGCCGAGCGGGCGCTGGTGCGGGCCGCTGTCGTGTCGGACGGGCGGGAGCTGCTGCTGGAGGTGGAGGTCGCCGCCGGCAAGGCCAACCGGGCCCGCATCAACCGAGCCCCCCAGCGGCGGGCCCGGGACGTGCTGGGCATCCTGCGCACGGTGCTGTTTGCCCCAGAGGACCTGGCCCTGGTGCGCGGCGACCCCACCGACCGGCGCCGGCTGCTGGACGAGCTGCTGGTGATGCGCGCCCCCCGACTGGCGGGGGTGCGTAGCGACTACGACCGGATCGTCCGACAACGCTCCACACTGCTCAAATCGGCCGGCCCGGCCCGGCGATCCGGCGGGGGGCTGGCCACCCTGGACGTGTGGGACGAGCACCTGGCAGATACCGGCTCCACCCTGCTGGCGGCACGCCTGGACCTGGTCGACGCGCTGCGCCCGCACGTGGCAGCGGCCTATGCGGACATCGCGACCGATGGCGCGGCATCCGCTCCTGCCGACATCGCCTACCGCTGGTCGCTGGGCCCCGATGCCGCCGACCCGGCCGAGCGCGACCGGGGTGTGCTGCGGGACGCGCTGCTGGCCGAGATGCGGCGGCGCCGGGACGCCGAGTTGGACCGGGGCGTGTGTCTGGTTGGCCCGCATCGCGACGACCTGGAGCTGCTGCTGGCCGGCGGACCGGCGAAGGGCTATGCCTCGCACGGGGAATCGTGGTCGTTCGCGCTGTCCTTGCGGCTAGCGTCGTTTGCGCTGCTGCGCGCCGACGGGGTCGAGCCGGTGCTGATCTTGGACGACGTGTTCGCTGAACTCGACGTCTCGCGCCGGGGTCGGTTGGCGGAGCTGGCCGGGCAGGCCGAGCAGGTGCTGATCACGGCGGCGGTGGCCGAGGATGTGCCGGCCTCGCTGACGGGGGTGACGGTGTCCGTCGCCGATGGCACCGTCTCCGCCAGCGGGACACCAGCGATGGACGAGGGGTGACGGTGTGACGGACGACGACGCCGCTCGCGACACGCCGCACGAGTCTCAGCGCGCTGCGCGTCGGGTTCGGCGCGAACCGCCGCATCCAGGCCTCACCGGTCGAGCCGGTGACGCCGCGCCGGGCTCAGAGGGGGATGCCTCGCCGCCAGCGCTCGGTCGATCCCGCGGCGCCGACCTGGCCCGTGATGCGCTGGAGGCGGCCCGCGCCCGCAATGCGGCCGCCCGTGCCGGTGCCCAGCGTCGCGGCGTGTCGGGTCGTGTCGGTGGATCGAACGCGATCGGCCGGATGCGCCGGCGCCGGTGGTCGGGCCCCGGCCCGGACCGGGCCCGCGACCCGCAGCGCTTGGGGGACACCGTCACCGCCTGGCTGTCCGCCGCCGGTGCCGGCAAGGAGATCGCCAAGGCCGCCGTGTTCGACCGCTGGGCGCAGATCGTCGGCCCGGGCATCGCCGACCACTGCCGGCCGGTGTCACTGGTCGACGGCGAGCTGGTGCTGCAGGCCGAGTCCACCGCATGGGCCACCCAGCTGCGGATGATGGCCGGCACCATCACGCAGCGGATCAACGCCGAGATCGGTAGGGGCACCGTGACTCGCATCCGCGCCAAGGGGCCGGCCGGTCCGAGCTGGCGGTTCGGGAACCGGCACGTGTCCGGCCGTGGGCCTCGGGATACCTACGGCTGACCGGCTCCCCGACCCGGCTCCCCGACCTGAACAATGGAAGCGGCGGGTCACCGCCTGGGAACGCCGATCTGCCGTCACCACGAGCCCAGAGGCTACCTAGGACCGGCAGAACAGCCCGTTCGGCGCGCCACGAGGCAATCAGGCGGGGCAAACGACCCATTGTGTCGGCGTGCAGCGCTAGAATCAAAAAGGCGCCTTCCGTGGCGGGCCCTGACGGGCTCGTAGCCGGATCGGAACCTCCGCCGAACGCATCGTTCGATGGTAGGAATCCGGGCCGGGGCGGGTCGGCGTCATGGCGCGCTCACCACGTCGCGCCGACCCGTCGTGTGCCGCGTCGGGTCGGGGCGTGCCGGGGGCGGGTCGGCCGACGTGGCATCGACGAACGAGCAGGGGACCAGTGGCTGCACAGGGCAAGACACCGAACAAGAGCGAGTACGGCGCGTCGTCCATCACCGTGCTGGAGGGGTTGGAGGCGGTCCGTAAGCGCCCCGGCATGTACATCGGCTCCACCGGCGAACGCGGTCTGCACCACCTGGTGCAGGAGGTGGTGGACAACGCCGTCGACGAGGCGATGGCTGGGTACGGCACCCTGATCGAGGTGACGCTGCGTGCCGACGGCGGTGTCACCGTCGCCGACCAGGGCCGCGGGTTCCCGGTGGCCATGCACCCCACCCAGAAAAAGCCCGCCGTGGAGGTCGCGCTGACGGTGCTGCACGCCGGCGGCAAGTTCAACTCCGACTCCTACGCCGTTTCGGGAGGTCTGCACGGCGTCGGTGTGTCCGTGGTGAACGCGCTGTCCACCCGGCTGGAGGTGGAGGTCCGCCGCAACGGCAAGCTGTACCGCCAGGAGTACGACCATGCCAAGCCCGGCCCGCTGCAGGAACTCGGATCCGCCAAGGGCACCGGCACCACGCTGACCTTCTGGGCCGACCCGGTGATCTTCGAGACCACCGAGTACAAGCTGGAGACGATCTCCCGCCGGTTGCAGGAGATGGCCTTCCTGAACAAGGGCCTGACCATCAAGCTGCGCGACGAGCGGCCCAAGGCGATCCAGACCGCCGAGGCCAGCGCAGATATCGAGGGTGACGGCCCGGAGACCGCCGGCTCCGCGCTGGTCGACGCGGCCGAGGCGATCGACACGGCGGTGACGGGCGAGCCGGGCACCGCCGATTCCGTCACCGCCGCCAAGGCGACCGACAGGCCAGGCCGGAACGTCCCGGTGGAACGCGTCTTCTACTACAAGGACGGGCTGGTCGACTACATCCGGCACCTGAACGCCACCCGGGAGAAGGTGCACGACTCCATCATCGGATTCGAGTCCAAGGGCGAGAACATGGAGGTGGAGGTGGCGATGCAGTGGAACGCCTCCTACACCGAGAGCGTGCACACCTTCGCCAACACCATCAACACGATCGAGGGCGGCACGCACGAGGAGGGCTTCCGTGCCTCGCTGACGACCGTGGTCAACAAGTACGCCAAGGACAAGAAGCTGCTCAAGGAGAAGGACCCCAACCTGTCCGGTGACGACGTCCGGGAGGGCCTGGCCGCGATCATCTCGATCAAGCTCAAGGAGCCGCAGTTCGAGGGCCAGACCAAGGCCAAGCTCGGCAACACCGAGGCCAAATCGTTCGTGCAGGTGGCGTGCAACGAGTGGCTGACCGACTGGTTCGAGCGCAACCCCTCCGACGCCAAGAAGATCGTCTCCAAGGCGGTGTCCTCCGCACAGGCCCGGGCCGCCGCACGGAAGGCCCGAGACCTGGTGCGCCGCAAGGGCGCGCTGGAGATCGGGGGCCTGCCCGGCAAGCTGGCCGACTGCCGGTCCACCGACCCGGAGCGCAGCGAGCTGTTCATCGTGGAGGGCGACTCCGCCGGTGGCTCCGCCAAATCCGGCCGGGACTCGATGTTCCAGGCGATCCTGCCGCTGCGCGGCAAGGTGATCAACGTGGAGAAGGCCCGCATCGACCGGGTGCTCAAGAACACCGAGGTGCAGAGCCTGATCACCGCGATGGGCACCGGCATCCACGACGAGTTCGACCTGTCCAAGGCCCGCTACCACAAGATCGTGCTGATGGCCGATGCCGACGTGGACGGCCAGCACATCCGCACCCTGCTGCTGACGCTGCTGTTCCGGTTCATGCGGCCGCTGGTGGAGGCCGGCTACGTCTACCTCGCCCAGCCTCCGCTGTACAAGATCAAGTGGACCAAGGGCGAGCACGAGTTCGCCTACTCGGACCGGGAGCGCGACGGGCTGGTCGCGCGGGGTGAGGCCGCCGGCCGACGGCTTCCCCGGGACGACAGCGGCATCCAGCGCTACAAGGGTCTGGGCGAGATGAATCCCAAGGAGCTGTGGGAGACCACCATGGATCCGACCACCCGGCTGATGCTGCAGGTCACCCTGGACGACGCGGCCATGGCCGACGAGCTGTTCTCGGTGCTGATGGGTGAGGACGTGGAGGCCCGCCGCAGCTTCATCATCCGCAACGCCAAGGACGTCCGCTTCCTGGACTTCTAGGGACTTCCAGCCCGGCGCGACGGGATCCCCGTCACCGCTGGGGCTCCCGTTACCGCCATGACCTCTGCCGGATGATTCGTCACCGCTAGCAGAAACCGACATCGAAAAGGCTGATCAGTGACTGTGCCCCCAGAACCACCCGACGTGCCCGAGCACGACCGGACCGAGCCCATCGACATCTCCGACGAGATGCAGCGCTCGTACATCGACTACGCGATGAGCACCATCGTCGCGCGGGCACTGCCCGACGTGCGGGACGGTCTCAAGCCGGTGCACCGCCGGGTGCTCTACGGCATGTATGACTCCGGGTTCCGGCCGGACCGGCCGCGGGTCAAGTCCTCCCGCGTGGTCGGCGACGTGATGGGCAACTACCACCCGCACGGCGACTCGTCGATCTACGACACCGTGGTGCGGATGGCGCAACCCTGGTCGCTGCGCTACCCGATGATCGACCCGCAGGGCAACTTCGGCTCGCCGGGCAACGACCCCGCGGCCGCCATGCGATACACCGAGTGCCGCATGTCGAACCTGGCCATGCAGATGCTGGCCGGGATCGACGAGGAAACCGTCGACATGGTGGACAACTACGACGGCAAGACCAAGGAACCGACGGTGCTGCCGTCCCGGATCCCGAGCCTGCTGATCAACGGCTCGTCCGGCATCGCCGTCGGCATGGCCACCAACATCCCGCCGCACAACCTGCGGGAGGTGGCCGCGGCCGTCACCTGGTCGCTGGAGCACCCGGACGCCTCCGAGGAGGAGCTGCTCGAGGCCGCGATGGAGCGGGTGCTGGGACCGGACTTCCCGACCGGGGCGCTGATCGTTGGGCGGGACGGAATCGAGGATGCCTACCGCACCGGGCGCGGCTCGATCCGGATGCGCGCCGTGGTGGAGGTCGAGGAGGACGCCAAGGGGCGCACCATCCTGGTTGCCACCCAGCTGCCCTACATCGTGAACCCGGACAACCTGGTCGAGTCGATCGCCCAGCTGCATCGGGACGGTCGGGTGGCCGGCATCGCGGACATCGCCGACGAATCCTCCGACCGGGTGGGCACCCGGATCGTGATCACCCTCAAGCGGGATGCGGTGGCCAAGGTCGTGCTGGCCAACCTGTTCAAGCACACCCAGCTGCAGACCAACTTCGGCGCCAACATGCTGTCCATCGTCGACGGGGTGCCGCGCACCCTGCGGCTGGACCAGATGATCAGCTACTACGTGGCGCATCAGATCGAGGTCATCGTCCGGCGCACCCAGTACCGGCTGCGCAAGGCCGAGGAGCGGGCGCACATCCTGCGCGGGTTGGTCAAGGCACTCGATGCGCTGGACGAGGTGATCGCGCTGATCCGGGCGTCGGCCACCGTCGACGCGGCACGCGAGGGCCTGATCGGCCTGCTGGACATCGACGAGATCCAGGCGAACGCCATCCTGGAGATGCAGCTGCAGCGGCTGACCGCCCTGAACCGGCAGAAGATCATCGACGACCTGGCGGAGATCGAGAAGGTCATCGCCGACCTGCGCGACATCCTGGCCTCGCCGGAGCGGCAGCGGCGCATCGTGGCCGACGAGCTGGCCGAGGTGGTCGACAAGTACGGCGACGACCGGCGCTCCGTGCTGGTGCCCTACGACGGTGACGTGTCCATCGAGGACCTGATCGCCGTCGAGGACGTGGTCGTCACCATCACCCGCACCGGCTACGCCAAGCGCACCAAGACCGATCTCTACCGCTCGCAGCGGCGCGGCGGCAAGGGCGTGCAGGGCGCGGCGCTCAAGCAGGACGACATCGTCGCGCACTTCTTCGTGTGCTCCACGCACGACTGGATCCTGTTCTTCACCAACAAGGGCCGGGTGTACCGGGCCAAGGCCTACGAGCTGCCGGAGGCTAACCGGACGGCGCGGGGCCAGCACGTGGCCAACCTGCTGGCCTTCCAGCCGGACGAGCAGATCGCGCAGGTCATCCAGATCTCCGGCTACGACGTCGCCCCGTACCTGGTGCTGGCCACCAAGCATGGGTTGGTCAAGAAGTCGGCGCTGACAGCCTTTGACTCCAACCGGTCCGGCGGGGTGGTGGCGATCAACCTGCGGGACGGTGACGAACTGGTCGGGGCGGCGCTATGTTCCTCCGGATCCGACCTGGTGCTGATCTCGGCGCAGGGGCAGTCGATCCGCTTCCACGCCACCGACGAGGCGCTGCGCCCGATGGGCCGGGCCACCTCCGGGGTGCTGGGGATGCGGTTCAACGGCGACGACGAGTTGCTGTCCATGGAGGTCGCCCGGCCGGGCACGTTCGTGCTGGTGGCGACGGCCGGCGGGTACGCCAAGCGCACCGAGATCGACGAATATCCGGTGCAAGGCAGGGGCGGCAAGGGCGTTCTGACCGTCCAGTACAACCCGAGGCGTGGCACACTCGTGGGCGCGCTCATCGTCGACCTGGACGACGAGCTGTACGCCATCACCTCCTCCGGCGGGGTCATCCGGACCTCGGCGAAGCAGGTCCGCAAGGCCAAGCGCCAGACCATGGGAGTGCGGCTGATGAACCTGTCCGAAGGCGACTCATTGGTGGGCATCGCCCGGAATGCCGACGCAGAGCCGGATGGTGGTCCGGCATCCGGTTCGAACGGCTCGGGGTCCGGTTCGAATGGTGCCGGCGCCGCCGGTGGTGCGGGATCGTGAGCGCGCCGACCGGGCGGCCTGCAGGCGTTGGGGCGGCACCCGCCGGCCCGAACCTGGGGGCGCAGCCCGGGGCCGGTGGTCTCGGAGCTCCGCCCGGTGGCTCTGCCGGAAGTGCCTCCGGTGGTGCCGGGTCGAGCGCCGGTCGTTCGGCCCGGCGCGCGGGTGTCGGGTCGAGCGCCGATGCGCGACGGCCTCGCGCGGCGCGACGTACCCCACGGCTGGCGTCGCTGCAGCTCAAACGGGTGGACCCGTGGACAGTGCTGAAGATCAGCCTGATCGTGTCGATCGTGATGTTCTTCGTTTGGATGATCGCGATCGGCATCCTGTACCTGTCGCTGGGCTCGCTGGACGTGTGGAGCAAGGTCAACTCCACGTACGCGACCCTGGTCAGCACCGAGACGTCCTCGAACCAGTCGGACCTGATCACGCCGGCGCGGGTGTTCGGCTGGACGGCCGTGATCGGTGCGGTCAACATCGTGCTGTTCACGGCGCTCGCGACGATCGCGTCGTTCGTCTACAACGCCGCGGCCGGAATGGCCGGAGGCGTGGAGGTCACCCTCGGCGAGCGGGACTGAGCACTGGGCTGGGATTTCGGCCTCGGGGGCCCGGCTGACTGCGTCGGTAGCCCCGGGTGACCGCGTCCGAGCAACGGTTCTGTCGTCCGAGCAGGGGTTGGGGACCTTGCCAGGACGACGAAACCCTTGCTGGGACGAGCGCTGGCCGGCTCCCGGATCACGTTTGGGGACGGCACCCCAGGTGCGGTAGGCTCGTTGACTGCGGCGCCAGGGCGGAGAGCTCCCGTCACGGCGCCGTCGCTGGTGTCCGGCACCGGTGCCCGTCACGGCGCCACGGTCCGGTTGCGCCGGGGCCTGTAGCTCAGTCGGTTAGAGCGCTTCCCTGATAAGGAAGAGGTCGGTGGTTCAAGTCCACTCAGGCCCACAGCACCTCATGGCCGGATCGGTATTCATCGGCCGACACTGCTGATGCCCCGGTAGCGTGGAGGTCCGGATCCCGGACGAGAAGGAATCGACATGAAGAAGCTTCTGCTGCTGATCGGCCTGGCCGCGGCCGGCGCATTCGTGTTCGCCAAGCGCAAGCAGGCGGCCGCCGCCGAGCAGGCGCTGTGGGATGAGGCCACCGGCAACACGCCCGCCGCCAGCTCCACCACCAAGTAACCCGGCTCGCGTCCCGGTTCGCTGTTTCGGCCGGGTCGCACGGGGACGTAGCTCAACTGGCAGAGCACCGCCTTTGCAAGGCGGGGGTTGAGGGTTCAAGTCCCTTCGTCTCCACACTGTGTTTCCGCTGGTCGACGGCGGTGACGATGATCTTCGAAGATCGCGAATTCCTGATCGGATCGCGTTTAGTCCGCAAAAGGTCCGCAGCATTTTCAGCGTTGGTGGCCACCAGCGGCCTGTCTGAGGGGTCGGTGACCTCCCCGGCGGGATCGTTCGAGGCGGTGTCGCGGAGATCCGCACCGGTGGTCCGCAGTTGGCCCGCACTCGGAGTTCCACCTTCGGATGCGGGCTGGTTGGCGACGGCGGCGCGCATGGCTTCGAGCCGGTCGGCGACCTCATCCAGCTCGTCGTCGAAGAGGTCGGCGTAGACGTCGAGCGTCATGGCGGCGGAGGCGTGGCCGAGCATCCGCTGCACCATCGGCGAACACGGCGCCTCGGCTGCGGCCACCCCTGGCAGTACGGTCCTTCATGCCCTGAGGTGGTTCCATCGCCGCGCCGTTGAGCCGACCGCCGCCGGCTTCCGTCACGGCATTTTGGCCAGCCTGGGCTGTCGGGTACCCCACACTTGCTAGTGGTGCCAGCGCCGGGCCGTTAGACCGCCGATTTGATCACGGATCCGGGCCCGGCACCGCTGGTGACAGACGTGTATCCGTCACTTCAAGATCAGCCGGTGCGAGGCCTCATCGATTTACCCGCCCGCAGGTCTCGACCCCAGCCGTGCGATGACCGAACGTTCGACTGGTGGTTGCGCGTCATGTCCGCGATCGCATGACGCCCGCCGAGCGAGTCCAGCGATCACGTCCAAGGCTGTTCCGTTAAACCTCCGTGTTCCGGTGAAGCGTCCGGGCGAGGCGTACGGTGACCAAGATCCACCTGAGCACGCCGGGCGCCCCCGTCATCAGAGTCGTCCCGGTTGTGGTTCCGCTTGCGGACGTCGCTCACGATGCGGTTGGCTGACTATTTGGCAAGGTCCCGCGCGTTTCCTACTTAGAGTAGGATTGCCACTATGTCGGTATCGAAGGTCTCGATGAGTCTGGACACCGAGGTGCTCGCGCAGGCGCGTGAGAGGGTCGGTGGCCGTGGCGTGTCCGCCTACGTCAACGAGGCGGTACGCCGTCAGCTTCGACGGGATGCGTTGGCGGACCTGCTTGCCCACATGCGTGCGGAGAATGGCGCGGTGCCGGCCGAGCGGATGGAGGAGGTTCGTCGCCTGTGGCCAGGAGCCGACGACGCGGTGCTGTCCCAGCCGGCCTGAGTGACATTTTGATCCTGGACGCCGAAGGGGTTTCGAAGGCGGCCGACAACGATCCGTCCGTGCAGGCGTGGTTGGAACGAGCACGCGAGTTGGACGCAGATGTCGTGGTGTCGGCGGTGACGATCGCGGAGGTGCTGCGCGGGATGGCTCGCGACGCGACGCGCCATCGTGTCCTCAACGCAACCGACGTCTGGGACGCCGACGCTCAGGTGTGTCAGCGGGCCGGGGGTCTGCTCGGGCAGTCGGGGCTAGACGTGACGGTCGATGCGGTTGTGGCCGCGACTGCGCTGACGGCACACGAGAAGCACCGCGCCGCAGGGTGTGTGATCCTGACCAGCGACCCGAATGATCTACGTCAACTGCTGGCCGACGCACCCGGGATCCGCGTCGTCCCCGTGTAGTGGAACTGTCCCGCGTGGTCCAGCGGGCTGGCTTCAGTTGACCTTCGGCGATCGAGACGGTGGGACAGGCAGGTCTCGGTTCAGGCAGCGGGCAGCTGGAAGTGCCAGATGACCAGTGCTGGATAGCCGTTGGTGGCTTGGGTGACCGATGGCAGGTAGTCCATGAGCGCCCACGGCCAGTCAGGCCAGCCGCCGATCTCCGTCGCGGGTTCGGATGTTGGTCGCTGCTGCGCCGACTGCGCGCGGTTGCTGCAGCAGCAGAGGCGGGCCGCACGCAGCGCGACATTGCGGCGACGTTGGACATCAGCCAGTCCGCTGTCCACAAGATGCTGGTTCGTGCGCGACACACCAGGGGGCTGCACCAGCAGACGCCGTGGGAGGTCGTGCTGCGCTATGCGGCGGGAGAGATGAGCCATCGGGCCATGCTCGATGCGCTCGCCTCGTGGCCATGGAGACCGGACCGGGTTCTTGATCCGGACAGCCGCGAGCCGGAGCAGTTCGTGGCCGGCAACTGGCACGACCTCGACCGAGCGGTTCGGTTCGGCTATCTGACCGACGACGACTACGACGATGTGCTCGCTCGAGTTCGGTGAGTGCGAGCCGCCGCACGGTCGCTCGTTGCAGCGCAGCTTGAGGCGCTGACTGCACCCGGGCAGCCGCTGTCCGGAGGGCCACCGCGTCGCCGTGAACGACGTTGAGAACCAGGCACAGACGGGTCCCAACTGGCGTACGGCAGCGGACCCATCGGACCGCATTTGCCGCCCATGCCAGCCCAGATTCAGTACGATGACGCCATGAGGGCCGACCGCGGTGAGCTGCACGAACTGGTCGACGAACTGCCGGATGAGCAGGTCGCTGACGTGATCGCGGATGTCCGGCGCCGAGTGCGGCGGCCGCGAGGTGTGACTTCACGGTCGTTCGCGTGGATCGCTATGGGACCCGCCAACAACGGGCGCACCGACAACGCCGAACGTGTTGACGAACTCTTGGCTGACGGCTTCGGTCGCAGCTGATCGATGATCCTGCTCGATACCGGGCCGATCGTTGCTGCGGCCTTCACGACCGAGCGCTTCCACCGCGAATGCGCGGAGCTCTTTACGGGCCTCCGATTGGCCAACCGCGAGATGCTCATCCCAGCCACAGTGACGGCCGAAGCGGGCTACCTCATCAATCGGCTGGGAGGTCCGCGCGACGAGGCCAACTTTCTGCGGGGCGTGGGCGAGGGCGACCTGGTGCCCGTCAATCTGACCGACGTCGATTACCTGCGGATGGCCGAACTCGTCGAGCAGTATGCGGATCTTCCCCTGGGTGCCACCGATGCATCGGTGATTGCGCTTGCCGAACGGCTCGGTGTCACGGAGGTCGCAACGATTGATCGCAGGCACTTCACGGTAGTCCGGCCCCGACACGTCGTTGCTCTGACGTTGCTCCCTGAGCGGCTGGCCGATTGATCCTGCGATCCAAGATCACGGTCCGCACATAGTCCGCAAGCGGACCGAAAACTGCCCGCGGCACCCCGTCACCGCCAACAACGCCACACACCGTCTGACCTGGGATTACAGGTCCTCGAACCCGGGTAGCGCAGGCTGCTGACTAAGGTTCGTTCTCGTTTGCAAGGCGGGGGTTGAGGGTTCAAGTCCCTTCGTCTCCACGTTGATATTTCCGCAACTCCTGCATCACCAGGATCCAACCACGGTCGTCTTCACTCGGGGTGCGCCCGTCAACCATCCGTGACCGGACGGCGCGCAGCCCAGGACCTTGCATAGCCGCTACGGGTCCCGTCGATGGCATATCCTGCCAATGGAGGTGGTGACCGTGGCGACACGGAACGTTGTGCTGAGCGAACACCAGCACGAACTTGTGGAATCGCTCGTGGCATCCGGGCGCTACCAGAACGCCAGCGAGGTGCTGCGCCTGTTGGAACGGCACGAGGCTGAGGAAGCGGCCAAGATCGCCGCCCTACGCCTGGCCGCGGACAACGGATGGGAGGACCTCGCCTCGGGCCGCTATGTGGATCTGGCCGACGACGACCTCGACGACTTCATCGGTGAACTCGGCGTTCGCGCGGCCGCGCAGGTGCTGCCTGCGAACTGATGACGGGTTATCGGCTCACTCACGCTGCCCGCGCCGACATCGTCGCGATCCTCGCGTGGTCGCAGCAACAATTCGGTGAAGAAGCGCGTAAGCGCTACGAGCCGCTGATCGTCACGGCCATTCGCGACGCGGCCGCGCGCGGCGGCGACGGTGTACCTGCGCCCCGCCCGGAACTGGGCGAGGGAGTCTTTTCGTGGCACCTTGCGCGCAGCCGCCTGCGAGCACCCGGAGGTAAGGTCCGCCGCCCCCGACACTTCCTGATCTGCCGACGCGATGACGACACGCTGGTCATCGGCCGAGTACTCCACGACACCATGGATCTACGACAACACGTCGATCCTGGACGGGCTTGGTAGTAAGACCGAGGCTCTGTCACAACTCCACCTTCGACCTCGCTGGCGGCCGGTCCGCCAGCAGACGCAGTTCGCCGGGGTAGGAGTCGGGCGTGTCGGCGGATGTACAGCCCGTCAGCGGGCCAGTAGAGCTGCCGAGAGCGTGTCGGTCACCCACTGCTCGTAGTCATCGAGCGTGTAATTCGCCGTGCGAACCAGGAGCTCATAGGTCTCCGGACTAGCGATGGCCCAGGCCGTGTCGGCAGCCACATCCGCAGCCAATCCCGTTCGGAGCGACGTGGCCGGGATGCGGTCGATGACCTCCCCGAAGGTGTGGCGTCGCAGCTCCTGCAGCGCTTGCCAGTCGGCGGCGACCGCCGCGTCGGTGGCGGCGGCGTCCCGGTACAGCCGCCAGCCGAGGGCAGCCCGCTCGGCAAGTTCGCGGTACAGCCGCGCGAGCTGGCACAGCATGGCGTGAGTGTCGATGCCGGCTGGGTCCAGCGCCCGGTCGAGTAGATGCCGGAGTTGGTCGGAGTAAGGCCCTCTCTGTCAACCTTGCTTGAGACACCTCGGATGGCTTTGATTACTGAGCTG